>Ga0185307_1000317_pt1 | contig 31315 bp, 33 predicted proteins | sample LHCtaG_FD_128010 | JGI IMG/M metagenome (GOLD analysis project Ga0185307, IMG submission 128010) | Hot spring microbial communities from Little Hot Creek, USA to study Microbial Dark Matter (Phase II) - LHC4sed_matched (SPADES... | ecosystem: Environmental > Aquatic > Thermal springs > Hot... | reverse complement strand
CCCAGACGCCGTCAGCTCTTCTGAAGGGCATCCTCTGCCTAACGACAACTGCTTGGAAAATTTTCTTTCTCATATCTGGCGTTCCATGTTTAACAGAGACCGTTATGCGGTCGCCAACAGCGGCGGAAGGCACACGCCTAAGCCTACCCTTATAACCCATAACCTGTATTAGGCGCAGCTCCCGGGCTCCGGTGTTATCTGCACATTTTAGGATGGAGCCAGCTGGCAATCCCCTCGAGATTTTTGGCCTTTGACCAATTACTCCTTTTGCAACCAGACCCCTTGTTTTCGCTTTCGCCGCCATCTTATTTCGCCTCCTTCTTTTCCACCACGACGAAGGAGACTGTCTTGCTTATTGGCCGGCATTCAGCTATTACAACACGGTCACCTTCTTTTGCGTCTATGCATGGCGGGTTATGGGATGGTATACGGCTGCGGCGCCTTTCATACCTCATGAATTTTGGAACATATTTCAAGTAGTCGTGGCGCACTATAACGGTTTTATCCATCTTGGCGCTTACAACCACGCCTTCTAATATGCGGCCTCTTATTGGAAGACTCCCATGAAAGGGACAGTTCCGGTCATTGCAAGTTTTCTTAGGTTTCTTAAAGGTTAGCGCCATCACCAAAGCCTCCTAACGCGCTTTTTAAGACGGTCTTCAGGTCTTCCAACAAGAAGCTTACCATCAATTTCAACAACGGTTCCGTCGGGGAACTTGAAATGAAAAACAGAAGAATCTTTCACAACAATTTTCCTTTTACCATTATGGAGCATGGTAAACGTGTTCCGTGTCTCGTCAATTACTTTGCCACGTAACCCAATGTAGCCACGGTGGGTGCTCCGAGCAACTTTCGCCTCGGTTCCGATGAACTCATAGCGTATTATGTCTGGCGTCACCTTCATTTACCTCTCTTCTCCTTGCCTTCCGCTGTCTTTGCTTTTTGCTCATTTTCTATAGTCAATATTCTGGCAATCACCCTTCGCAGTTCCTTTATCCTCGCAGGGTTCTCTACGGTGCCGCCAGCCTTAACCATAGTTTTAAGCCTAAGAAGCTCTGTCCTAAACTCGTTAAGCTTTTTACGCCGTTCTTCTGAGGACATTTCTCTTATTTCCTTAACCCTAATTATGGGCATTTACTTGGCGGCCTCCTCTTCCTCTTCTTCTTCCCCGCTTGCTCCTTCAGTTCCCTCTGTAGGAGCCTCTTCTAAAGCCTCTTCAAGCTTTTCCTCTGCTGGCGGAGCCTCAATTATCTGGATTTTGTCTGGAAATTTGGCGTCTGGAGGCATTATCCTAACTTTGACGCCGTAAATGCCCGGCTTAAGCTGGACATGCACTTCGGCTTTGCGCATGTACTTTAAGGCTGGGTCTCCACATTTTGGCAGGTAGCCGCTTCTAAACTTTTCATATCTGGCTCTTTCAGTTCGCAGTTTTCCGCTAATTATTATTTCGGCACCTAATGCTCCAGCCTCCATAACTTGGTTTAGAGCCCAAAAGCCAGCACGTCTAAAATGCACACCTCTTTGCAGGGCTGATGCTATTCGTGTGGCAACAATGTATGGATTTAATTCCGGGACTTCAATTTCGGAAACTGAAATTTGCGGGTTTGAAACTTTAAATTTCTCTTCTAGTATTTTTGCTAGTTCCCTTATTGTTTCGCCGCTTCTTCCTATTACAAGGCCGGGTCGCATGGCATAAATAACTATATGCGTTCCAAGAGGAGTTTCTGAAATGTTCACTCCGCCATAGCCCGCCTTTTCCAGTTTTTTCTGCAGAAACTCGTCGATTTCCGTCCTCTTCCTGGACTTTGAGATGAAATGTTTCACAACAGCCATTAAGCTTCCTCCGCAACTGCTTCAGGCTGTTCTTCTAGGGCTAGTTCAATATGGGTTAAGGTTTCAAATTTTGGTGTGGCTCTTCCAAAAGCTCTGGGCATGTAACGTTTTATCTTCATTCCGGGATAAGCTGAAGCATGAATTATTTTAAGCCTTTCAATGTCTAATCCCTTATTTTCGGCGTTGGCTTCTGCACCCTCTAGAATTTTTAAAATTTGCCTTGCAGCCTTTATGGGGTATCTGCCAGCATAAGCCTTTTCCAATCCGTGACGGTGGGCGGCTTTCTTCTTAAACCTCGTGAATGGGACAGCCCTCTTTTTGGCTATAACATCCCTCAAAAACTTTTTAGCTTCTGTAAGCATCATACCTTTAATTGCTTTACACACTTCGCGGGCGGATTTATGGGATACCCTAACCTCTCGCCCGCTTGCCTTAACCGTTTTCTCCGGGTCTAATGTCTCTTCCGGTATGGAGTATCCCCATTTTGGCACTCAGTAAACTCTCCAACTGTGCAATTGAACAGCTACATGGCGGTTTATATGGTTTTCCATAAACTAGTACATTTTAAAGTTTACCAAACACCAGTAAAACAGGTCTCTTTTCAAAATTTAGTGAATTACCCATGCTGGGGTACTGGGGGTCTTCGATGCATTTATGTTTAACCTAAGACTTTATGACTCCCAAAATGGTGAAACCAATTGAAGCGCGAACACATCACCATGTTGCACGGCGCAGGCGGAACAGTCATGCATGACCTTGTCAAAAAGTACATTCTGAAATATTTTGGCGGCACCAAAAGCGCGGGTTTTGAGGTGCCCCTTGAGGCTTTGGACGACGCGGCGGTTGTGGACGACATTGTCTTGAAAAGCGACTCCCACGCTGTAAAGCCCATCTTCTTCCCCGGCGGGGACATTGGACGCTTGGCGGTTTCTGGCACTGTTAATGACATTGCAGTTTTAGGGGCTGAACCCTATGCCTTGGCATGCGGTTTCATTTTGGAGGAAGGCTTACCCCTGACAGATTTTGAAAGAATTCTAGCCAGCATGCAACAAACATGCCGAGAAGCGAATGTAGGCATAGTTACGGGCGACACAAAAGTGGTGGAGAAAGGCAGTCTAGGCGGCTGTGTGATAAACGTTTCTGGAATTGGCAGAAGAACAGAGGCGCTGGAAAAAAATTTGATGGTTGTTAAACGTTTTAGAGGCGATTTAAAGATACGTTGGATTTTGGACTCAAACCTTAAACCCGGAGACAAAATAATATTGTCTGGCACTATAGGCGATCATGGCCTGGCAGTCTTGTCAGCCCAAGAGGGCTTAAGCTTTGGAGGCGAAATAAAATCCGATGTTAAGCCATTAAACCGCTTAATCCAGCGATTGTTAGGCGAAGTTGGCGGCATAGTTGCCATGAAAGACCCCACACGTGGCGGTTTGGCAGACGCCTTAAACGAGTTTAGCGAAAAATCCCAAGTGGGCATACTAATCCAAGAAAACAAGATTCCAGTAAAAGAAGGCGTGAGGGCGGCATGCGAAATGTTAGGCTTAGATCCCCTTGAAGTTGGCAACGAGGGAAAGATAGTCATAGGCGTTGTCAAAGAAAAAGCTGAAGAAATTTTAAACTTTCTAAAAGCCACAGAAGAGGGCAAAGAGGCAGAAATCATAGGCGAGGCTACGAAAGATTTCAACGGTGTGGCGATGCAAACGGTTGTCGGCGGAAAAAGAATAATATCTAGGCCACTGGGCGACCCTGTTCCGAGAATATGCTAGACCATCTCTGCTGTTTTTGAGCCTTATCGCAATTTTGCATTTTCGTGACAAGTTTATGTTTAATGTGATGTGTTAACGCCATTATTAATAAGAAAGGTAGAAGAGTAAAGAAGTGCCAAATTATTCCTAATATTATGGGTGTGCTCAGCAGCCAGTAGAATAAGGAGAATTCATTGCCTACTATTGATTTGATACCAGCGAATAAAAGAATTGAGATAAGCATGTTTGTTCCCATCGCTTTGACATTAAACCATGAATCCTTTGCGTTTAAATCTGCATTTTTTGGTTGTATCCTTTTTAATAATGGAATCTTACCTTTAAAGAAAGTAAGCGAAAGTGCATAGACCAAAAATGGTGTAAGGGACATCCCGAAAAGTATGCCTGTGAAAAGTCTTAAATCGTTGTTGCTGGTCCAAAATCCAAAAAGTTGTCCAAAGGAATCCACGTATAATGGGGCAGACATCGCCAATGTTAGAAATAAATTTGGGGGACCGCTTGCATCTTTGTCCCTCAGAAATATTAATGTTATGTAGCCGATATCAAGTCCAATAAATGCACCAGTATCTCTTGCACAAACCGGAAGGGAGTGACCACCCACCACTAAAGTTCTTTCTGGTTTTTGGTGGCAAACTATGCTTCCAATAAAATTGAAGAAATTAATTATTCCTTCCACCCATGACATTCGAAAGTGTCTCCTTTAAAGGAGGAGGATAATCGTTTATGGTGGTGGTGGCGGTGGTGCAGGTCGACTTGGTTTTTTCTCTTCCCTAACGATTAAGTATACTATAAGCCCAAGAAGACCTGTTAGGAGAACGATGATGAGCCATAAGGCACCATTCATCCCTCGCGATTCTGCATCCTTATGAACCCATATGCACAATATTATTGCAATAACAAACCAGATTACTGGCAACAGACAGGCCCAGCCGACCAACAACCATTCCTGCGTTAAGTTCATAAAATCCCCTTTTGGCTTTTATTATGGCCTATAATCTTATAAAACTTATGTGTTCATCTGATACACCCATTAATCCATAACACTGCAGCGCAGCGACTTCTAAATAGCTAACCAAGAATTTGGGACCAAAAATGAATTTGTATATAAGTAGTTAATTTAATATACAGGTAGCTAAAACCTATAACTGGTGAAAAAGCCTTGGGAGAAAAACCAACAGCGGCATTTGCCTTATCTCTTGTCGGGGCCATCATTATGATCTTGGGCGGTTTGTTTTCTACCATTATCGCAATCATTGCTGGCGGTTTCATCAGCATAATTCCAGGCATGGAATGGCTTGGCGGCTTAATGATTGTTCTAGGTATACTAGGTCTGATATTTGGCATAATTGTACTGGTCGGCGCCATAATGATATATTCAGGTGAACGAAGTAAAGTTAGAACAGGTTCAATACTTGTCTTAGTATTTTCCATTCTAAACTTGATCTTTGGAGGCGGAGGTTTCTTTATAGGTTTCATTCTAGGGCTAATCGGCGGTATTCTTGGTTTAGTATGGAAGCCTGAAGCGCGCGGTGAGGCCCCACCACCCCCGCCAGTATAGGGGGTCCCTTTTTTTATTTTATATTAACTTTAACTATTTTCTTGAGAGGTACTCAAACAACTGGCGGGAGTAGTTGCTGAGCGACTCAACACGTTTACTAAGTTCGGCTAACTGAATTTCCAGACGTATAACCCTTTCCTTTAACTCGGCTATCTCTTTTTCGTAGGTTTTTTCAGACATCTTCTTCACCTCGTCATATGTCCTCCTTTAGCTTTACTAAGTACACCCTTAAAGTATTTAATTCTTGTCGTATTTTAGTTCTAGTCGACTTTGCGGGCCACATGTGCCCATATGCGACATGTTCCTTCCATGCTTACCATACAAGCGCCTTTTGGATGCTGCGGAGTACACGCTCTCATAAATAGTGGGCATTCTGATGGTTTAATTTTTCCAGTTAATACCAAGTGGCATTGGCAACCAGGCAACAAATCCTTTCCATGCTCAACTTTGATGTTAAACCTTTCCCGTGCATCATAATTTGCATATTCACTGTGAAGTTTCAAAGCCGAGTTGGGAAGTTTTCCAAGGCCTCGCCAGTTTCCACTAACGACTTCAAAGACTTCGCGCATCATATGCTGGGCTTTTACATTTCCTTCATATGTTACAGCGCGGGTATATTCGTTCTCTAGGCGAGCTTTTCTATCATTTATCTGTTTTAAAATCATGTAGATGGCGAATAGAACATCAAGGGGTTCGAAGCCTGCTACGACTGTTGGTATGTTATAAGCTTTTGGGAAAATTTCATAAGCCTTCAAACCTATAATTGTGCTAACGTGTCCCGGGGCGATAAAACCGTCTATGTGAATATCGCCTATTCCGAGTAGAAGTTCCATTGCCGGCGGAATCAAACGGTGGGAGACAAGAAAGCTTAGGTTTTTTGGCGGTTTCCTCAAAATTTCTATGGCTGTTGATGGCGCTGTTGTTTCAAAGCCTATAGCGAAAAAGGCGAACTCCTTGTTTGGCTCCTTTTCAGCCATCTTGACAGCGTCTAATGCGCTGTAAACAACTCTGACGTCTGCACCTTCAGCTTTAGCATCTAAAAGAGACTTTTCGGAACCAGGCACGCGGAGCACATCCCCAAAGCATGTGACAACAACCCCTTTTAGGGCGAGTTGCACAGCCTCATCTATTTCAGAGGCTGGTGTCACGCATACTGGGCATCCTGGTCCAGCTATAACCTCCACATTTTGTGGTAAAAGACTTCTAAGCCCATAATGAGTTATTGTCCATTCATGGGTGCCGCAGACATGGCATATTTTCACGGTATCGCGTTTAGGGGCGACTTCATGGATTTTTTCGACGATACGTTTCGCTAGTGTGGGGTCTCTAAATTTTAAAGGCTCAAACATTTCGGCTCATCGTAAATCTTTTCGTTCAAGCTTTTCTCCAGCTTCTAGAATTTCGCTCCATAAACGCAGTGTTTCTTCGGCTTCCTCCTTGCTTAGCACTTGGATGGCGTATCCGGCGTGGACAAGCACATAATCATCAGTTTTTACCTCTACGAGGCTTACGTCAACCTCTCTTATTATGCCTCCTCCAAAATCAACTTTCGCAACATTGCCTTGAACGCTTACAACCTTCGCGGGAATAGCCAAACACATTTTTATCTGCGAAATAGCAAAACAAACGAAGATAAATCGTTTATGGCTTAAAGTGGCGAGAATCCAGCGGCGAAAGCTTGACCAAAAGATAAGCCGCCATCACCAGGTGGAACAGCCTCATGAACGAGAAATTTTAAGCCAGCCGCCTCAACAGTTTCCCGCATGATTTTTGCTAGTATCTCGTTGCATGCAACCCCACCAGAAAAGCCAACAATTTTTACACCGTTCTCTAAAGCCTTTTCTATGGCTAGTTCTGCTAAGCCTTTGGCTAAGTAGACGTGGGCGGAGAAAGCCAAATCGTGTATGGCGAATCCTTCTCTGTTTTCAAAAATCTCCAGCAGCAACTCTGTAGTGTTTAAGGTGTCGCCTTCAATTATCGGCTCCAATTTCAGAACATCTTTCCCTTTCATAGCTGTTGATTCCAGTTTCATGGCTGGCTCACCCTCATATGTTCGCTCATAGCACACGCCTAAAACGGCTGCAACAGCGTCTAAAATCCTCCCACAGCTCGTTGTTTTAACAGCGCCTCGCCCCCCTTTAAGTTGCTGAAGGATTAACTGGACCTCTTCTTCGCCGTGAGGAAAATGTCCCTTATTCTGCATGAGCCAGCCCTCCACATCCACTTTTTCGTGTAGTATTCCAGCTGCCATTCTAAGCGGATAGCGAGTGGCTAAATCACCGCCTATCATGGGTTGTTTTTCAAGATGGGCTAGGCGTTTAAAATCCATTGAGCCTTTTGAGCCAAGTATTATTTCTCCGCCCCAAGCTTCGCCGTCAACGCCATAACCATAGCCATCGCAGCAGATACCGATGATTTCGGATGCGCCGTGTTCAGCCATTAGGGCTGCGACATGCGCATAGTGATGTTGAATTTGGAAAAGCTGCCAGCCATTTTCCTCCGCCAAGTCTTGTGCAAGCTTAGTTGTTGTAAATTTTGGGTGTAAATCACATGCAACAGCGTCCACCTTGCTGTTTGTTAGTCGAATTAAATGTTTGGCTGCACTCTCCAAGAAATCACGGGTTTCTATGTTTTCCACGTCGCCTATATGCTGGGATATGAAGGCTTTGTTGCCAAGCAAAACACAAGCAGTGTTATTCAGTTCTCCGCCCAAAGCTAAAACACATTTTTTGGCTTTCTCCCTCAGCATTATTGGGGCGGGTGCAAAGCCCCTCGAACGCCTAATAAAAACCAGTTTTTCGCTATGCACTCGCACAACCGAGTCGTCGCATCTGTGGGCTATCCGCCTATTATGGAAAAGGAAGTAGTCAACAATGCCGCCGAGGGTTTTTAGGGCTTCATCGTCATCTTTAACTATGGGCTGGTTTGGCGGATTAGCACTTGTCATAACAAAGGCTGGCTCGTCTACCTCGTCAAATAACATGTAGTGCAGTCCGGTGTAGGGGAGCATGACGCCAACATTATGCAAGCCCGGAGCAATCAAATCTGAAAGGTAATATTCGCTGCTCTTTTTCAGAAGCACTATTGGACGCGTATAGGAGGTTAAAAGCTCGGCTTCTTTTGGGCTTACTTCGGCGAAGGACTGAACAGCCTCAAGGCTTCGCGCCATAATAGCGAAGGGCTTCTGCTTCCTATGCTTTGCCTCCCTAAGCCTTGCCAGAGGCTCATCCTTTGTAGTTGAAGCCGCCACATGAAAGCCGCCGTACCCCTTGATGGCAACGATATAGCCTTCCGCAAGCAGTTTGCCAGCCTCCCTTATCGGGTCATTAGCGGGAACCAACTCGCCATTGCATGTGGTTAGGTAAACTTTTGGTCCGCATTTTGGACACGCCACAGTTTGTGCGTGGAAACGCCTATTCAATGGGTCTTTATACTCTTTTTGGCAGAAGCTGCACATGGGGAAGTCCCACATGGTGGTGTTCTCACGGTCGTAGGGAAGCCTCTCAATAATCGTGTATCTTGGACCGCAATCAGTGCACGTTATGAAGAAGTATTCATATCTTGGGTTGCCCTTCTCCCTCAACTCTTTTAGGCACTCGTCGCATAGGGCTACGTCTGGCGGAATAACAGAACCGGAAAGCTCAGACTCATCAGAACTTTTTTCAATTGTAAAGCTTGTGTACTGGTTCTCGCCCTCAAGCTTCGTTGTTATAATTTCGTGAATCTGCGCCAAAGGCGGCTTCTTTTTCTTCAAATCCCTCAAGAAGTTGTTAATGGCGTTTTCCTCGCCTTCTAGGAGGATTTCAACGCCAGCATCACCCATATTTCTTACATAGCCCTTCAAACCGTTTCTTATGGCTGTTCGGTATATGAAGGGGCGAAATCCTACACCTTGAATTATGCCTGTGACTCTAACTTTGACCCGCACTATATTCCATCTCTTGAAGTTTATTCACAGTTGAAACGCTGGTTTTAAAGTTTCACTCTTCTGACTCCTTCCACAAGTAGTTAAAGTAGTCTTTTGCTAGTGCCGCTAAGCCTGGATGGTCAGACCATATGGCGCTTATCTCACTTCTTTCATCGCTGAAAAGCAGTAGAACCTCGTTGCCGTCTGATATGGCTCCTCCGCCAAACATTTTTGTCCTGCACTTCACTTCGCCGATTTTTGAGAGAAGCCCATACACATTTTCGCTTAGCCCCTTCAACATCATGAAGCGAACCTGCACTTTTTCACCGACAAAAGAATGGAGCAGCTGGTAAAAATCTATTAGAAACTCTTCCTTGATGAATGGTAGGGCTATGAGCATCTCATGCCTACACTTTTTGGTCATTTCCTTAAACTTTGAAATTATGTTTAATGTGCCTCGCAGAATCCAAACATCATACTTTTCTCTAGTTTTCAGTTTTTCATAAATAGGAAGTAGTTCGTCGGTTATTGTTTTCTCGATTTGCAGCCACTCATTTTCAAAGGCTGCCTTAGCCGTTTTTAAGGCTGTTTCAGGCGACTTTGGAAAGTATCTGCTTGGCCTTTTTCTTGTCGCCTCTATCCAACCCTTATTTTCAAGGCTGTTTAGGACCTGGTAAACTTTTGAGTAAGGTATTTGCGCTCCGTAGCTTATTTGTTTGGCTGTTAGCGCGCCTTTCTCCATGAGGAGCAGGTATGCGTCTGCCTCGTAGTCTGTTAGTCCAACCCTTTTAAGCATTGTCTTTATTTTTTCGCTCATTGAAAGGGAATAATACTTTTCACCCTATTAAAATTATGGAAATTTTAATATAGCCACAAGTCGAGACCTTAATGCATAACATGGCGGTTAAAATGCAAAAACAAGAAGAAGAGATAAAGTTTGAAGCTTATTCAACAAGCCTGTGCCCAGAATGCCTTAACAAGGTTCCAATGAAAATCTATGAAGAAAACGGTGTAATCTACCTTGAAAAAACTTGTCCAAAGCATGGAAAGTTCGAAGATGTTTATTGGGGTGACGCTGAACTTTTTAAGTGGATTTATAAGGAATGGTATAACGCAAAATATATTGGAAGCGGTTTAGAAAATCCCCACACAAAAACTGTCAAGGGATGCCCCTACGATTGCGGCTTATGCACCCAGCATAAGTCCTATACAGTTTTGGGCATAATAGACGTTACGAATAGGTGCAATATGGCTTGTCCAGTTTGCTTTGCGTATGCCGGAGCCGTAAACTATGTTTATGAGCCGACATACCAGCAGATTGTGGACATGATTAAACTCCTTAGGAATAATAAGCCTTGGGCTTGTAATGCACTGCAATTTAGCGGAGGCGAACCTACAATAAGAAATGACTTGCCGCAGCTTATTTCGGAAGCAAAGAAGGCTGGGATAGAACACGTGGAAGTGAACACGAATGGATTGCGCATCGCAGAAGATCTAAACTATTTCAAGAAGCTTTTAGACGCTGGCATGAGCACGCTCTATCTTCAATTCGACGGTTTAAGAGAGGACATCTATAAAAAAACCAGAGGTAGGACGGATCTGGTTCCAGTGAAACAAAAGGTTTTGGAAAACGCCAGAAAGATAGGTTTAGATTCCATAGTTTTGGTTGTTACTCTTGCAAAGGGGGTGAATGACAAAGACCTCGGTGACATAGTGCGCTATGCTGTTGAAAACCATGATGTTGTCAGATGTATTAACATTCAACCCATTTCCATGGCTGGACGAGCCAGAAAAGACGAAATGCGGAAAATGCGGATAACTGTTCCGGACACTATCAAGCTAATAGAAGAGCAGACAAACATGATTATCACACGGTGGGACTGGCGGCCAGTTAATTGGCCTGTTCCAATTTCTAAGGGCATGGGCGTAATAAAGAATAGGGTTTATCCAGAATTTACTATGCATCCTATGTGCGGGGCTGCAACATTTATTGTCGTTGAAAAAAATGGCTCATACAAGCCAATTACCCAATATGTGGATGTGGACCGTTTTGCGGAAATTTTCTGGGATATTTACTATTCAGGTGTTAGAGGCAAGCGGACAACGGCAAAGGTGAAGATGTTGGAACTTTTGCCCCTTATAAAGTCACCACTTGTAAGAGGCTTGCTTAAGGACGTTATAACCAAAGGAAGCTATGAAGCGCTTGGAAAGTTCATGCGCAAAATAGTTATGATTGGAATAATGCATTTTATGGATGTTTGGAACTTTGACCTAGATCGAGTGCAAAGATGCGTTATACATTATGCAACACCAGATGGAAAGGTTAGACCCTTCTGTACCTACAACAGCATTCATAGAAACAACGTGGAAAAACAGTTTGCCATTTCAGTAAGCGAATGGACTCAAAAATACGGTAAGAAATTAAACGAACCAGTTTAAAGGGAAAAGGCGAAAAGGTGAGTTTAAGGCTTTTCCTATTGAAAAACTTAAATCATCATGTCTTTAATTTTATTTCAAACAATTAGAAGGAATGATGAAAATGCGGAAGGCCGTAATAGTGGATTATCTTAGATCTCCATTTTCAAGGTCTAGGCCTAGAGAACCTGAGAGAGACAAATTCAACCCATTAAGGATGGACCATGTGACCGCCTTGCTCATTCAGAAAGTAGTTGAAAGAACAGGCATAAACCCCTCAGAAATCAATGAGGTTATTGCGGCAAGCGCGTTTGGTGTTTGGGAACAGTGGACTTATGGAGGGCGTTCAATTGTCATGTTGGCTAAGCTTCCTGTAGAAGTTCCAGCATTCTTTGTTGACAGACAATGTGGCTCTTCGATGACCGCTATACACCTTGGGGCTATGGAGATCATGACAGGGAATGCTGACATCGTAATCGCCACTGGTATGGAGCATATGACTCATGTTCCAATGGGCGACAACCCATACATCAGCCCACCAACGACCCTTATTGAGAAAGAGGAGTACAAGAAGATGTATGAGATGGACGTTGGCTTTGTGATGGGGTTCACGGCTGAAAGGTTGTTTAAAGAGGCTGCCCAAAAATACGGGCTTACCAAAGACGACATGGATATCTGGTCTTTAAGAAGTCACCAGCTTGCAGCCAAGGCTCAGCAAGAGGGTTACTTTAACGGAGAAATTCTGCCAATACCGGTTACAAACCCTGATGGAACCACAGAAATTGTTGACAAAGACTTAAGCGTTAGACCTGACACAACGTTGGAAAAAATTAAAAATCTCCCGCCTGCGTTTGTCGAAGGAGGAGTTATAACAGCAGGGAACTCTTCGCCACTGAATGCTGGGGCTTCTTGTGTAATGCTAGCCTCTGAGGATAAGGCAAAAGCTTTAGGATTAGAACCGTTAGCAACTATTAAGTCTGTTGGCTGGGCTGGTGTTCACCCGGCTGTGATGGGAAAGGGTCCTGTTCCCGCGAGTCGTATAGCCCTTAAACGGGCAGGTCTCGACGTTAAAGACATAGATTTCTGGGAGATAAATGAAGCCTTTGCCATAGTTACACTTTGGTGCATAAAAGAGCTGGGAATAGACCCGGACAAAGTAAATATTAAGGGTGGGGCTATTGCAATTGGTCATCCTCTTGGAGCCACTGGAGCAAGGCTTGTAGGGACTCTCGCAAGAATATTAAATCTTGAAGGAGGACGCTATGGACTAGCAACGGCTTGCATAGGTGGAGGACAAGGAGTAGCAACGGTAATTGAAAAGGAATAACCCCCTTTTTATCTCATTTTTATTATTACTGGTGCATACACATAATGCTTAAGTGGAGAAAAATCGGAGAGGATTTTATAGCGGTAAAAGCTGGCAAAGAATACAATGGGGAACCTTACTACTGGACAACTTTCTATTATTACAAAGGACTAATCATAGACACGGGTTGCCCCCATACAGCCGATGAATCGGCAAAATTTGTAGATGAAATGAAGTTAAATGTTAAGGCTGTTCTCTTAACCCATTATCATGAGGACCACAGTGGTGGAGCATACCTATTTAAAGATAAGTTCAACGTCGAAGTGTTTGCACCTGAAAAGTCTTTAGAAATTCTTGCAAATCCCCCAGAAATACCTATTTACCGACAAATAGTATGGGGTCAACCAAAACCTGTAAAGGCCATTCCGCTCAAAAAGGATATGACGATTGAGAACCTGGCAATTAAGATAATCGAGACGCCGGGCCACAGTTTTGACCATGTATCCATACTAATTGGACGCAAGTTTTTCATTGGCGACTTAGTGACAAACCTTAACCCGATAATTATAATGAAAGAGGAGGATTCAATAGACGTTATAAGCTCTCTTAAGAAAATTCTGGAGTTCGAGTTTGATAAGGCTTACAGTGGACATGGGGTTTGGAATAGAAACGAAGTAAAAAATGCCCTAGAGAACACATTAAGACTTAAAAAAGAGGTAGAAAAGTTACGGCGCAAAGGACTAAGCATCGATCAAATTGTTGAGCAAATATTTCCCAATCCGCCGAAGAAAGTTATTCAGATGGAGGAAGTAAGCGGGGGAGAATGGTCTAGGAAAAACCTTGTCGAGGCTCTTCTTGGGATTAGACGCAAAGCCAACTAATGTTCGAACATTTTTCATTTAAACAAGGTATTTAAGGCAACCTAGATAATCCTAATGGGAAGAGTGGCTGAGAGGTGAAAAAATGATAGAGAACGACTTCTTAAACACGCCTGAAGAGGTAGAACTCAGAAGGGAAGTGAAGGATTTTGTGAAAGACGTTAACCCTGAGCTACTGAGAAAAATGGATAGAAATGAAGTGGATTATCCCTTTGAGTTTTTGCATCAAGCAGCCGAGAGGAAACTATTAGGACTAAGGTTTCCCAAAAAATATGGCGGAAGAGAATTGCCGTGGACAGCTGAAATGGTGGCCTTAGAGGAAATAGGCGTCCTAGGAATGGGGCTTGGATGCAGCTATGCGATGGTCAGCATAGTGGGAGAAGCCTTGAACAAGTTTGGAACAGAATGGCAGAAAGAGAAGTTCCTCAAACCAATAATTAAGGGAGAAAAACTTTCAGCAGAAGGCCTAACGGAGCCCAGAGGCGGAAGCGACTTCTTTGGAACAACAACAAAAGCTGAAAAGAAAGGAAATAAGTGGATAATTAACGGCGAAAAAAGATTTATCGCAGGCGGCAAAGCTGCAGACTTCTACCTCATTTATGCAAGAACTGATCCCAACGCTCCGGGACATAAGGCTCTAACCGCATTTATAGTGGAGAAGGAGATGGGAGTAAAGGTTGAAGAAGTCTACAACCTACTAGGATTCAGAGGCATGGGAACGGCTAGAATAGTTTTTAAAAACGTCGAAGTGCCAGACGAATATAGAATTGGAGAGTTAAACGGCGGAGCTGTAATTTTTAATAGAATGATGATTCCAGAGAGGTTAACCTCCGCAGCCGGAGCCATTGGAACAGCGAGAGCAGCGCTGGAAATAGCTATCAAATACTCAACTATGAGGAAGGCTTTCGGATTGCCTATACGCAGCTTTCAAGCTGTAAACTTCAAAATAGCCGAGAGTGTAATGAAGCTGGATGCAGCAAGGGCCCTTGTCTACACAGCGGCAAAGGCCGCCGACGCGTTAGATAAGGGAATGCCTGTAGATCCAAGACGCTTGGTCAGCGAAGCAAAATGTTTCGCAACTGATGTAGGCTGGGAGACTGTTAACATTGCAATGCAAATACTGGGCGGTATAGGTTACACTCAAGTGTACCCTATAGAAAGACTTTTAAGGGATATGAGACTGGCGCCAATTTGGACGGGAAGCAACGAAATAATGAAGTTGCTTGTCCAACATGAAGTTTATAAGATGATGGGGATGCCTTCACGGGATAGAGACGTCGAAATGGATGCTATGGAATGGTATAAGGAAGTGGAAAAAGTCTACGAATAACATGCATAAGTCAAGAATACGCATATCTTCTCTGCAGCATAGAAGGTTAGAATAAAAGCTCTAATCTAAATACACATTATGCGGTGAGGCAGATTTGACGGTTCAGGAAGAAACCAGTCAACTTCTGGAGAAATATTTCAAACCTGAGCTTATGGAAGGCGTAAGCAAAGTAAAGCCTTTAGACGAAGCGATAAGAGAATATATCAAACCTGAAATGCACATATACTTTGCCTATTTGCCATTTACCTTAACATATGAGGTTATCCGCCAATTTAACGATCGTAAAAGTGATTTCACAGTAAGCTGCCTTGGCGGCGTCGAAAATATCATGATAATGGCATCTGCAGGGCTTGTTAGGCGCGTCATAACCAGCTATATTGGCTCAATACTTCCAAGTCCTACTTTATCTGGAGCGTTACAGCAGGCGATAAGCAATGGCATGATTATAGAAAATTGGTCGCTTCTTACAATGGTTCAGCGTCTTCAAGCTGCAGCGCTCAACTTACCTTTCATGGCGACTCGCTCCCTTGAAAATACATCAATAGCTGAAGAAAACAAAGAAAGGGGGCTTTACAAAAGAATAATTGACCCATTCACCGGAGAAGAAATTGGCATTGTGAAACCTTTGAGGCCTGACATAACTTTGATGCATGCTTATTGCGCTGACAGCGCTGGAAACGCCATTCCAGTACTTCCCTACACCGAAGAAGCTTACGGAGCCTTTGCCAGCAAGGAGGGAGTTATACTTAGCGTAGAGAAGATTGTAGACACACAATATTTAAGGAAAAACGCCTTCAACGTGAAGGTTCCGGCTAGCGTTGTAAAATGTGTTGTAGAAGCTCCATTCGGCATGCATCCCCATGGCTGTCGAGGACCAGATGGCCACGGCTATGGAGAAGATGTTGAATTTGCAAAGGAATTGCAAAAGGCTTTAAGGAACTCTGAGACGGCTAAAAAATGGATTAAGGAATGGATAATTGACGTTAAATCCCATCGGGAATACTTGCATAAGCTAACTTCAGAACGTCTCCAAAGACTTCGAAAGCGTATCACTTACGAAGACTGGAAGACCGATGAGGCAAAAATCATTGAAAGATTACCAAATACTCCTGCAAATAGGGTTGAGAGGGCTACCATTTTTGCTGCGAGGGAGGTTGTTGAGTCTCTTAAAAGGCATAAGTATGACAGTATTCTGGCTGGAATAGGAATTTCACATCTTGCAGCATGGATGGCAATGTATACGCTTCGCCTCAACAGAGTGGATGTTCAACTTATTGTGGAGCTTGGGCTTTATGGCTATTTTCCACCCCCAACACAACCATTTTTAATCTCAACAAGAGGAATGGAATCATGCCTAATGTTAACCGACACATTAAACATTTTAGGACTTGTTGCAAATAACGCACGAGTGCTTGCGTGCATGTCTGCGGGCCAAATAGACAAAAACGGTAACATTAACTCCACAAAAATCGGTGGCTTCTTTCTTTTCGGCAGTGGGGGAGCAAACGACATTTCAACAACAGCGAAAGAGGTTATTGTAACCCTTCTTCATGACAAAAGAAGACTTGTGGAAGAAGTTCCTTACATTACTTGCTCAGGCAGAAACGTGAAAAAAGTTGTAACAGACCGCGCTGTCTTCGAAAAAGAGGAGGACGAATTGATCTTGAAGAAAGTTTATGTTGAACCAGGTGAAAATAAAGAGGACGCCCTTTCAGTTATAAGGGAGAACATGGGATGGAACCCAAAGATTTCGGATAACTTAATGATAATAGACGAGCCTCGAAGGGAGGAAATTCTGATGCTTCGGTGCTTTGACCCAGATAGGTATTTTCTCGGAAAATTAAAGGCTGACACTTCTGGTAAGTTCTAATAATATTTATTATTGCAAAAGATAATTCTCCCACGAAACATATTAAAATCATGTATTTGCAAAGTATTCTAAAACTGGCCTAAAGTGATACCAATGTCAGAGACAAAAAGGACTAACGAGCTAAAGTGCTTCTTCGAACCCGAAAGCGTTGCTGTTGTAGGAGCGTCACGTAATCCTCTCAAGTATGGCTATTCGCTCTTGAAAAATCTCCTAGACTTAGAGTTTAAGGGAAACATTTATCCCGTTAACCCAAACGCCGAAGAAATTTTGGGTTTGAAGGCCTACCCCAACGTTAATGCCATAGAAGAGAGTTTAGATCTCGCAGTAATTATCGTTCCAGCATCCAAAGTTCCTCAAATAATGCGAGAATGCGCAGAAAAACGTGTTAAAGGAGTTGTCATTTGTTCATCAGGTTTTCGTGAGGCTGGAGAGGAAGGAAAAAAGCTTGAAGATGAAGTTGTGGCAATAGCGGAAAAAGCTGGAATCCGTATAATAGGGCCGAACACAACGGGCATACTAAACACAGCAAACAATTTTACAACATCCTTTGTACCGCTTCCAAAGTTTAAAAAAGGAAACGTCGCCTTTGTGGCTCAAACTGGTCTTTTTGCAGCTGCCGCATTTTGGTGGATAATATCTAAGCAGCCCTTCGGCGTGAGCAAAATAGTTGGGCTTGGAAACAAATGCGATGTGGATGACGCTGAAGTCCTTGAATACCTTGCGGAAGACGAAGACACAGAAGTTATAGCAGTTTACATGGAAGGAGTAAAGGACGGAAAAAGTCTCTTCAAAACATTTAAGGAAGTTTCAAAAGTCAAGCCTATAATAGTACTTAAATCCGGCAGAAGCCCAGCTGGTATTAAAGCCTCCATGTCCCACACAGGCTCACTCGCTGTTAGAGATGAAATTTTTAACGCGGTTTGCAAGCAAACTGGTGTTATACGGGTGGATGGAGACCTTGATGAGTTATTAGACATAACAAAGGCTTTCGCTTTACAACCACTGCCTAGAGGAAATAGAGTTGCCGTGGTTAGTGTTACTGGAGGGGGAGGAGTAATAGCAGCTGACAATTGCTCGGAATATGGCTTAGAACTCGCACAGCTTTCAAGTGAAACGGTGAGGAGAATAAAGGAAAACATGCCGTCGTGGGCTAACGTTAACAACCCCGTCGATATTGAGCCATTGTTTGAAAACGTCGGACCAGAAGAGAGCCTAAAAATATCTGTTGAAGCTGTCTTGGAGGACGAGAATGTCGACAGTGTCATAGTAATATTTGTAGCAGTTCCTAGAATCGTCCCATACTTCGAGATAAAAAGGGCTGTTCGATACTTAAAAGCAAAAAACACCGCGCAAAAACCGATACTGGCCTACCTCCTGGGATATAAGGAAACAGTTGACTCTTGGACTACGCAACTTGAAGAAGAAAAAATTCCAGTATACTCCTCAATAGAAAAGTGTGTTAAGGCTTTAGGATGTCTATGGAAATATAGAATGTATAGGATACGGGAAAAATAGGTTATGCCTACTCTATTCCGGCAAGAGCCTTTGCAAGCCTCTTTTTAAAGTTGATGTCCACCATCCGCTCAATCATTATTCTTTGCGCTTGAGGTGAGCCAGCTCCATGCATGGATTCCGTTCGATATCCAACGGCGCCTAAACCCATAGAAATATTCTCTATTAATCTAAAGATTCTCAACCTATGTTCTGTTGGAACGTTCTCTACTCCTCTGAGATATTTTTGAATGTACTTTCCAACATCTTGGCTTCTCAAGTCTTTTTCCGAAGGAGCTGTTACTATGAGTCCGCCCGCTATATCTTCGGCTAACCTCACTATTTCGTATGGAAACCTTGTAACGTTGTGCTTGCATATATTTGCCAGCAGTATGTTAACTTGATAAGTTCCTGATGGCGTTTTATAACCCTCTGCTGAACATGCTATTCCACAAGCATACAAAGTTTCGTTTAGATGATTCATCTCAACTATTTTATCTCTTATGTGGGCAGCTTTCTCAACGCCGTTGTATTCAGCTATGGTGGCTGCTGCGCCTATGAGAACATCACCAACGCCCGTCTTGCATCCACCGTAGCTTTGCCTATGGTAGGCCGCGAACCTCTCAACTAAGGGAAGAGTAAACTCGTATTCCTCAGCCATGAAAACCCTTTCCCACGGAACAAAAATGTCATCAAAAATTACCATTGCTTCTTGTCCACTGTATTTAATGTTTCCCAAATCCATTTTCCCTTCCTCAAGTTTCCTAGTGTCGCATGATTGCCTACCATAGACGTATATTATTCCTTCCGTGTCGCTTGGAACAGCGAAGGATACGGCATAGCTTTTGTCCTTCTCTGTCATCGTCCTTGTCGGCATTACAATAATTTCGTGGCTGTTAACAGCGCCAGTAATATGAACCTTTGCGCCTCTAACGATTATGCCATCCTCCCTTTTTTCAACTATTCTCAAATACAGATCTGGGTCTGCTTGCTGGCTTGGTGGAAGGCTGCGGTCTCCTTTCGGATCCGTCATTGCGCCACAACAGAAGAGATCATTTTCTTGAATGTATTTTAGGAAGTTCGTGAACCTTTCATAGTATTGTGTTCCAAGCTTCTGATCAATTTCATATGTTACACTTGAAAGAGTGTTTATGGCATCCCATCCGACGCATCTTTGAAAACATGTCCCTGTTTTTTGACCTAAAACCCTTAGAAGCTTAACTTTTTTAATTAGGTCTTCAATGCTTTGGTGTATGTGGTTAAACCTGTTTATTTTTTCCCCGGTTATGTGAGATTTTGCGGTGGACAACTCTTGAAATTGAGGGTCGTGAGCTATGTCATAAGTTACCGCAGCAGCGTTCACCGACGGCTTTATAATTGGGTGCTCAACCGGATTTTTTACTTCTTCTCCGAAAAGGTAAACTTTTATCTTTCTTTTATAAAGGCTTTCTACATAATCCTTCCCGGTTTTGATTGGCATCTCGATACTCCTCCAAAATACTTAGACTAATAGAGGTATTTCTGTTTTAAACAAGATAAGGCTGTCAGTTTTAGGCTTTATAACTTATAAAAAAGAGAAAAAGTGTTTAGATGAAAACTTTTGTTTAAAAGCCTTATTCTGGTCTGGTAAACTCGTATGTGAGTTGTCCTTGAGGGGTTTGTTTAGCTACAAGTTTAGCTTTCATGCCTACTTTAATTTCTGATGGTTTAAAGTTCGTGAGCCATGCCAGCACTCGCACGCCTTCGTTTAGTCTACCAATGGCTACTGTGTAGGGCTTCTCATGCTGGAACGTTGCTGGTCTAACAATAACATGCGTGAAGGTTTCAATGGTTGCCTCGTTGCTGAGCTCAACCCACTCTATGTCAGATGAGAGACACTGTGAGCAGTCAGCTACTGGTGGGAAATGAAGTTTGCCACATTTTTTGCATTTTGCTGCCAGTATTTTTCCCTGTTTCAACCCCTCCCAGAAAGGCAGGGTCTTACTTATGGGTATCTCGTGCGCAATTTTCATTTCCCTTGATCTTATGGTTGGCATAGCTGACATATGCTCATCTCCTCAAAATTGTTACGTAACAGTAATGTCCTGTTCCGCCAACGTTATGGGCAAGTCCGATGTAATTTTTCAGTGGAACTTGTCTGCTTCTTTCTACAGCCTCTTCCCTTAGCTGTTTTGTCAGCTCATATATCATTGAGCAGCCAGTTGCACCTATCGGGTGTCCTTTAGCTTTTAAGCCACCATCAATATTTACGGGGATTTTACCACCTATTTCCGTTTGCCCTTCGCGAATAAGCTTTGCACCTTCACCTTTTTTGCAGAAGCCTAAATCCTCATAAGCCATTATTTCGGCAATAGTGAAACAGTCGTGAACATTTGCAAAGTCAACTTGATCCGGAGTTATTTTTGCCATTTTATATGCCATCCTTGCTGCGTGCACAGCGGCTTCTAATCCGACGTAATCTAACCTCTTGCTCAGGTTTGCTGTTCCTGAGGAGTAACCTATGCCAGCAACCCATACTGGGGTATCGATTTTCAATTCTTTAACTTTCTCTTCTGAGGCAAGAATAACTGAGGCTGCTCCATCCGTTATTGGGCAGCAATCGTACAATTTAAGAGGCCACGCTATAACCATAGATGAGAGGGCATCATCAACGGTAATCTTATTCTGGAAGTGGGCTACAGGATTCATTGAAGCATATTTATGGTTTTTAACAGCCACTAACGCTAAATCCTCCTCTGTTGTTCCATACTTAGCCATATGAGCTGTGGCATGCAAAGCATAATACGCTGGAAATGTTAACCCAAAGTTGTGAAACTCCCAAGTGTAATATCCACTTCTTCCAATGAACTCCATGGCTGTCGGGGTGTCAATCTGCCTCATTTTTTCGACACCTATCGCAGCTGTGATTTCGGCACAGCCACCGGCGATTGCTGAGTAGGCTGCGAAAAAGGCTGCGCTACCACTTGCACATGCCGCTTCACAGCGAGCTAATCCTGCGCCTGTGAGGCCGCAATATTCAGATATGGTAACTGCTGGTAGGGCTTCTTCGTACCAAGCTCCAGCTCCAGCAGATCCGAAAGCTACAAATTCAATGTCTTTTGGAGATATGCCGGCATCTTCGATGGACTGTTTGACAGCCTCAAAGGCGAGCTCTTGAACATTCACATCGTTTCTGTTACCAAACTTGCTGTTGCCAACTCCTATGACCGCCACTTTTCGCATAACAATCTCCTCGTAACCCAATTTAAAATATCATATAAATAATAAAGGGGGGAGTTAGGGTTTTTATTTTCCCTTAAACTCTGCTTTCCGCCTTGACATGAAGGCTTCTACGCCTTCCATTAGGTCTTCTGTGGAGAAAGTTAATCCCATGTATGCAGCTTCTAAACGCAGCCCAACTTCCAGCGGCACTTGGGTTCCAAAGTTCACGGCGTATTTGGCATACTTAAGTGCTATGGGCGGGCCTTCGCTCAGTTTTTTGGCAAGGTCGCGTGCTTCGTCCCTAAGCTTATCGTAATTAACAACCTTGTTGACCAAGCCCATTTTCAACGCTTCGTCAGCCTTAATTCTGTTTCCCAGCATCACTATTTCTTTTGCTTTTGCAAGGCCGACAACCCTAACTAGTCTCTGGGTGCCACCCCATCCAGGTATAAGTCCCAAATTTATTTCTGGGCTTCCAAGTTCCGCATGTTCAGCGGCTATTCTAAAGTCGCAGGCAAGGGCAAGTTCCAAGCCTCCGCCTAAAGCGAAACCGTTAATAGCTGCGATAACGGGTTTTGAAAGCTGCTCTATTTTGCTGAAAACACTTTGTCCAAGCCTAGAGAACTCTTCGGCTGTAACTGGTGTTGCCCTTGGAAAAGCCGTTACATCTGCTCCGGCGCTGAAGGCTCTGTCTCCTTCACCTGTTATTACAATGCACCTTATTGAGGGATCCCTCTCAGCCGTGTCCAATGCGTCTGCAAGTTCTTGCATAAGAACGTCGTTGAGGGCGTTAAGCCTATGGGGCCTGTTGAGAATTATCCAAAGTATGCGTTCTTCTCTCTCTATTTTTAGGGTTTCATACGCCTTACTCATTTTTTCACCATCCATTTCTTGAAGAGCCTATAATTTCATTTTATGAGGATTTAAAACTTTCTTAGTAGGTACTTGAGGACGGTCAGTTTCTGAATTTCACTTGTTCCTTCGTAGATTTCCGTTATTTTTGCGTCTCTGTGATATCTTTCAACACGGTATTCGCCTAGGTAGCCGTATCCACCAAGTGTTTGAATAGCGAAGTCTGTTGCCTCCATCGCCACACGACTTGCATATTGTTTAGCCATGGCTGTTGCCATTGGATCCATCTTTCCAACATCTACAAGCCAGGCGGCTTTATACGTTAAGAGTCTTGCCGCTTCAATTTTTGTTGCAAGCTCAGCTAGTGTGCATCCTATAGCCTCATGCTGTATTATTGGTTGTCCGAAGGCCTCCCTCTGTTTTGCGTATTTGAAGGCTATCTCCCAAGCGCCTTGAGCCATGCCAACTGCTTGAGCCGCTACACCGACTCTTGTCTTGTCGAAGAATTCCATCGAGTAATAAAAGCCCTTGTTAAGCTCGCCTACAATATTCCAATCTTTGACCTTCACATTGTCGAACCTCACTTCGCCAGTTACAGAACATCTTATTCCCATTTTGTTGTGAAGTTTTGTCGTTTCCAGTCCCGGCGTGCCTTTATCAACTACAAATAATGTCTCACCTCTATATGTTGGCCTAACCTTTGTGTCCGTCTGTGTCAAAACCACCATGAAGTCTGCTATGGTGGCATTTGTTATGAAAGTTTTTGTGCCGTTTATCCACCACTCATCACCATATTTTGTTGCTGTCGTTTCCATGCGAGTTATGTCGCTTCCACTAACGTTCGGCTCTGTAAATGCCGCAGCCGAAATGAAGTCACCTCTACAGATGGGTGGCAGATACTTCTCTTTCTGTTCTTGGGTGCCGTGGACAAGGATGAATTCGCTGCCAAAGGTTCCACTCATGATGGCGACTCCAAGCGATGAATCTGCCCTACACATCTCCTCTACTACTAGGCATGTTTCTAGGAGACCGTAGCCTTGCCCACCATACTCTTGCGGAAAAGCCATGCTTGTAAAGCCCAACTTTGCAGCTTTTTTGTAGAGCTCCATCGGGAATTCTTCTTTCCTGTCAAGCTCTAGGGCAAGCTCCGGCTTGAATTCTTTCTCACAGAATTCTCTTACGGCATTTTTTATTCCAATTTGCTCTTCTGTCAATTCAAACTTCATCTAGTAGAACCCCCTTCCAGTTTTTTTACCTAACCAACCTTTGCTGACATAGTCTTCTAGCAACGGGCATGGTTTATACATTTCCATGTTATATTTGGCGTACATTTCCTTCAACTTGTTGACAATGACGTCTAAGCCCACTCTATCGGCATATTCGCATGGACCTGAAGGCCAACCGGTGCCAAGTTTCATTCCTGTATCTATGTCTGCAGGGCTTGCAGCATCCTCATATATGAGCCATGCAGCTTCATTTGCAGCTACAGCCCATGATCTCTCAACATCATATTCTTCCATTAGGTTGAAGGGTATTCTCGGCCTCCCCTTGGTCCAATCATAAAAACCTACGCCTGTTTTCTGTCCAAATTTCCGCTCCTTAATCAGCGGCTCTATTACTTCTGAGCATGGCTTGAAGCGCTCGCCATAAGCATCGTAAAGTATTTTCCCAACTTCATAGGCTATGTCTAGTCCCACGTAGTCGGCTAGTTCGAACCATCCCATTGGAAAGCCTCCGCTGTATTTTACTGAAGCATCAATTCCCTCTTTTGTCGCCTCTCCCCTATGAAGGGTCCAGAAAGCCTCATTGAAAACTGCCCCTAGAACTCTGTTAACTATAAAGCCCCGTACGTCCTTCCTTACAACTACTGGTGTCTTTCCAAGTTTTTTGGACAAATCTACAAGGGTGTTTATCGTCTCTTGGCTTGTTTTATCCCCTTTAATAACTTCAACTAAGGCCATCAGCTGCGGCGGATTGAAGAAGTGCATCCCCGCAACTTTGTCTGGACGTTTTGTGGCGTTTCCCATCTCCGTAATGCTTAGGGTTGAAGTGTTGGACGCAAGAATAGCGTGAGGAGGCGCTATGCTATCTAATTGGGCAAAAACCTTCTTTTTAAGGTCCATGTTTTCCGGTACAGCTTCGATGGCGAAATCTATGTCTTTAGCCGCTTGCTCATAGCTTGTTGTAGTGCTTATCCTTGCTAGGATTGTTTGAACGTCTTCAGGTCTTATGCGCCTTTTCTCGGCGAATTTTTCCAAACTCCATTTAATTTTCTCTAGCCCTTTTTGAAGAAAGTCGTCGCTAATATCCACCATCGTCACCTGAAAGCCGTTCATCGCTAAAAGTTGCGTTATTCCATGTCCCATGGCGCCAGAACCAATGACTGCAGCCTTTTTCAACTTTTCAGCCAAACAGATCTCCCCCTTCCAAAGAGTCATGAATTATAGCATCAATCTTTATAAATTTTTCATAATAAGTTCAAATCTTAATACATGAAATTAAAAAAAGAGGGTAATTATTTTTGCAGAAAATTCACTATCGTCAATTTTTGGATTTCACTCGTTCCCTCATAAATTTCGGTTATTTTTGCACATCTGTGGAAACGTTCTACATGGTAGTCTGCTAAATATCCGTAACCGCCGAATATCTGAATGGCATCGTCTGTAACTTCCATGGCTACGCGGCTTGCATAAGCCTTAGCCATCGAGGTCGCAACTGGATTTGGTTTTTCATGGTCATATGTCCAAGCCGCCTTATACGTTAGTAGGCGGGCGGTTTCAATTTTTATAGCCATCTCAGCCAGTTTGAAGGAGACTCCTTGAAAATTGATTATTGGCTGTCCGAACTGTTTGCGTGTCTTTGCATAGTTTAGGGCTTTTTCAAAGGCTCCCTGAGCTATACCGACGGCTTGAGCCGCCACAGTTATGCGGGTTCCATCAAAAAGTTCAAGTGCATAGTAAAAGCCCTTGTTTAGTTCGCCTACAAGATTATTTGTGGGAACGTGGAGGTCGCTCAGTGCTAGCGAGCCAGTAACGCATGGTCTTATGCCCATCTTACCGTGAAGTTTTGTTGCCTCCAAGCCGGGCATGCCCTTCTCCGCTAGGAAAAGGCTTTGTCCACGGTGGGGCGGTGTTGCGTTTGGGTCTGTTTGGCATAGGATTATGAAGGTGTCGGCTATTGGGGCGTTTGTTATGAACTGTTTTGAGCCATTGATAACCCATTCGTCGCCAACTTTAACGGCTGTTGTGTCCATTCGGGTTATGTCGCTTCCATGTTCCGGTTCTGTAAAGGCTGCCGCGGCAATTTTATCGCCCCTAGCCAGTGGCGGAATATACTTCTCTTTCTGTTCCTCTGTGCCGTGCTTGAGCAATACGTCTGGAACCATTAGGTTTCCTAGGGAGACAGCAACTCCCAACCCTGGGTCAACGCGACAAAACTCTTCAACAACCAGGCATTCTTCCAGTACGCCATATCCTTGCCCATTATATTCTTGGGGTATGCGCATGCTTGTAAATCCTAACTTTGCGGCCTTTCTGTAAAGTTCCATTGGAAAATCTTCTTTTTGGTCATATTCTAGGGCTAGTTCTGGTGTGAATTCCTTTTCAGCAAATTCGCGGGCAGCCCGCTTTATTTCCATCTGCTCCTCAGTCAACTTGAAGTCCATGCTTATTCCCTTAGCTGGTGAAACTTGGCTTACGCCTTTTGAGCTTTTAACTCGCTAATTTTGTTCTTCAGCACTGGCACGACCTTGAACAAGTCTTCAACAACGCCATAGTCTGAAAAGCTAAAGATTGGAGCCTTCGGGTCTTTGTTCACGGCTATTATCAAGTCGGAGTTTTTCATTCCTAAAACGTGCTGGAAGGCGCCGCTTATGCCGAGAGCTATGTAAAGCTTTGGCTTAACAGTTTTTCCAGAGGTCCCCACTTGTCGGTCGCTTGGAAGCCAACCCTTATCCACAATTGGACGTGAACATGCTAAGACTCCGCCAAGGGTTTTTGCTAACTCTTCAACCATCGGTATGTTGCTTTGGTCTTTTATGCCCCTTCCGATACCCACAAGTACCTCCGCGGCTGTTATGTCAACTCCTCCAGGCGGCGGCAGAACATACTCAAGGAAACGCTTCGTCGTTATTTCCTCCTTTAATGGCGATGGAATCTCTATTATTTGCCCGTTTAACGGTGTTAGTGGTTTCTGGGCTTGAAATGCAGCTTGGCGCACTGTCACCATGTAGCTTTCAGCCTTACGGAGTACTGCTTTAGCGTTTACTTTTCCACCGTACATCTGCCTAGTCACGGTGAACATATCTCCTTCAAAAGCTAGGTCTATGCAGTCTGTTGCCAATGGAATGTTTAGGGATGCTGCTAGCCTTGGGGCAAGTTCAACACCGTAAGAGGTGTGGCCGATAATTGTAAGAATTGGCTTATGTTCCTTAATTAAGTGGGAAAGAACCCTTTGGTAAGCATCTGAGTTAAAGTTTTCAAGTTTATCGTCCTCAACAAGCAAAACTTTTTTGGCGTGCTCAGCCAAGTTTTTGGCGTGTTCCCTAACACCTCTGCCTAGAATAACTGCCACTGGTTCGGCGTTTATTCTTTCGGCTAGTTCTCTGGCTTTAGTCAGCATTTCGAAAGTTACGTCTCTCAGCTGTCCCTGCCTATGTTCGGCTAAAACAAAAATTTCAGTCAACCCTAAATCAGCCCCCTAGACTTTAAGATTTCAACAATCCTTGTGGCTATTTCATCCGGGCTTCCCTTAAGAAACTCCGCTTGCTTTTCAACTGGTGGAACATAAAGCTTCTCTATCCTCAGCCATGAACCAGCTTCGCCCACGTCATTTTCACTCAAACCTATGTCCGCTAAACCCATAACTTTCACTTCTTTTTGCATGGCTTTGCGGATCCCCATAATGGAAACGTAACGCGGCTCGTTTATACCTGTTTGAACGGCAAAAAGTGCTGGCAACCTAACCTCTACGCGTTCTTCTAAGCCGCCTTCAAGTTCGCGGTTTACAATAGCCTTGCCGTTGCTGAATTCGATTTTTTTAACCATGGTGGCATGGGGGATGCCGAGCAATTCTGCCAAAACAGGGCCGACAACAGCGCTTCCATCATCGCCGGCTTGTGCTCCCGTAAAAATTAGGTCGAAGTGAAGGTTTTTGATTACGTTGTAAAGAATTTTTGCTGTTGCATAAGCGTCTGAACTTGCAAATTTTGGGTCTGTTAAGCGTATGGCCCTGTCAGCGCCGCGGGCAAGACATTTTCGAAGCGTGCTTTCAGAGTCTTCTGGTCCAACTGTTATGGCTGTGACTGTTCCGCCAAATTTCTCTTTTATACGAACAGCCTCTTCCAAGGCGTAATCGTCCCACTCGTTTATGTCAAAGACCAAGCCAGCTTTTTCTATGCCCTTGCCAGTTGCGTCGATTTTGAGTTCTGCTTCCGCTGTTTCTGGAACATGCTTAACACAAACAATGACGTCCAAGCGCATTCTCTCCTAAATAGTTTTGAATTGTTGTTATATCTGTTTCATATATTTTTTACCCAAACAAGCAGTTAAAATGAAACGTTAAACCTTAAAAATTCAGTATAAGAACCCTTCAAGCCTTTAGCAAAGTCTTTATCAAACAAAGGAAGTAATGGAAACAGAGAAAAATGGAAAAGCAAATCGACTGGTTACCGATCTTAATAGAATGCAAAAACAGCATACAAAAACGGATAACACCGCTTCTAAAAACAGCCCAAAAAAAGCAGCCAAGCCTCGGCATCGGAGCCGGCGGCGACCCAATAAAACGGATAGACTTGGTAGCCGAAAAAGCCATCGTGGAAACTCTGGTCAGGCGGGGGATATCATTTACCCTCATAAGCGAAGAGTCCGGTATAGTGAAATATGGCGAAAATCCCGAAGAAAATCATGTGACAGTGGATCCTATAGATGGAACAACAAACTTAACGAGAGGAATACCCTTCTATGCAACATCAATAGCTGTGTCCACAAAACCGGAACTGAACACTGTTCACTCAGCTCTTGTGGCGGACCTATTCCACGGCACAACATACACAGCGAAAAAGGGTAATGGAGCAAAACGTAATGGACAAAAAATAACCCCGTCGAAACAAACCTCACTGGAGGAAGCCGTAATAGGCATAGACTTAAACACGTATAAAGCCCGCGAAGTTGCCCCAAGCCTAACAAGCCTCATCGAAAGAACAAAGCATATACGCCACTTGGGAGCAAATGCGTTGGAACTCTGTTATGTGGCTGATGGAACAACAGAAGCCTTCATTGACATACGAGGAAAACTTAGAGCAACTGATACGGCGGCTGCTTGGCTAATAATAAATGAGGCTGGAGCACTAATCACAACGCCGGATGGAAAGCCATTAAAAGCCAAGCTAGACCCAAGAGAAAAGCTGACCTTTGTTGCATCTGCTAACCGCCAAATTCACAGAAAAATATTAAGCCTAATGAAGGGTTGAAACCAAACAAATGATAACCCCATTAACACCCCATCCAGCAGCTCTTGTAAAGACAAAAGATACCAGAGTTTTAGTTGTGGCAGACCTTCACATAGGATGGGAAATAGCCCTATCAGAAAAGGGCATACACGTCCCAACGCAGACGCCAAAACTCCTCCAAAAAATAAAGATGCTCCTAAGCACATACAAGCCCGAAAAACTCCTAATCATAGGCGACATAAAACACACCGTTGCAACAGCGGAAATTAGCGAGTGGCACGACGTACCAGACTTTTTCATAGAACTGAAAACACTAATCAATGAAATACAAATAATCCGGGGAAACCACGACGGAAACCTCGAACCTCTACTTCCAGAGGGTATAAAAACCCTACCGTCATCTGGAACAATTGTGGGCGATGTGGGCTTCTTTCATGGACACCGTTGGCCATCACCAATGCTTTTGAAATGCAAAACCCTGGTAATGGGGCATGTCCATCCTGTCGTAGCATTTCGCGACCCAGCTGGTTTCAGAATAACAAGGCAAGTTTGGGTCAAGGTGAGCTGTGATAAAGACCAACTGGTAAGGATTTTATTGGAGAAGAATAAGATAAAAATTGGAAATAGCCCGCAAGAAACACTGTTTAAGCATTATGGAATTAAGCCTAAAACCTTGCAGCTGTTCATAATGCCGTCTTTCAACGAGTACCTCGGAGGGAAACCCTTAAACGAAAAAAATTCCAGTGGAGAAGCAAAAGGCGAAAAAATCGTTGGCCCAATACTGCGGACAAACGCTATTAACATGGAAAATGCTGAAATATACCTTCTCGATGGAACTTTTCTTGGAACCCTAAGCCAGCTTAAAGTTTTAGGCTAGCGCAAAGATTTTATAGATTAAAACTTTCCACACTAGACTAGGTGAAAAAATGCCTTCTGGAGAAGATTTCCCAGAATGGTTTAGAAGGAGAAGATTCCCCTTCTTTGGAAGCTGGTTCTTCGAAGACATCGACAGAATGTTCAGAGAAATGGAAAGATGGATGGAGGAGGAGTTTAAGGAGTTTACATCGCGAATTCCAAGAGACTATGTTAGGGAACGCAAACTACCAGATGGCTCAACAATAAGGGAGTGGGGACCCTTTGTCTACGGCTACAGCATAAAAATTGGACCGGACGGTAAGCCAGAAATTCGCGAGTTCGGCAATGTAAAGCCAACCCGTCTTGGACCAAAGGTTAAGGAGGAACGTGAACCACTTGTAGACATTGTTGAAACAGACAATGAAATCCACGTGGTGGCAGAACTGCCCGGAGTAGAAAAAGAGGACATTAAACTGCATGGAACAGAAGACACACTTACAATAAGCGTCGACACCCCTCAACGGAAATATTACAAAGAATTGACCTTGCCAGCTAAAGTCAACGTGAAGGAGGCAAAAACCCAATACAAAAACGGGGTTTTAGAGGTTAAACTTCCAAAGCTAAAAGAAGAAAGGAAACCCAAAGGTGAGCCCATTAAGATAGAATGAGTAATGGTGCGATAACGTAGCATCAACAAATCCAAGCTTGGGCCTCTATGGAAGCAGAAAATGAAAGCGATATTCTGAATGCTATATGCAAAGAGGTTAGGGCAGAAGGTAAATTGACAGGAAAAAACCTCACAAAACTTTATGAAGTGTTTGGGCAACGCTTTACAAAGGCATTTGAAGCTCTGAAGGAAAACCGAGTAAAAAAGTATACGTTTAAGCCCAGCGGGAGGGTTGTCTGGGTTGTCGTTGGAAAGGAGCGAGACTATCTGATAATGCCGGACGCTGAGTTTTGCTCATGCGATGACTTCTATTTCCGGGTTCTAGACAAAAAAATCCACATGTGCTACCATTTGATAGCGCAGAAAATAGCCAGCATCCTAAACTGGTACGAGAAAATAGAGGAACACGATGCAATGTACGAACCGCTAATGAAGGAATGGAAAACCAATTCCTTAAATACTACAATTTAGAATTAGAAGTTGCGAAAGGGATTTCACTATGGCCATGGACATTGGAGCATACTTTGAAATCCTCAAATATGTGCTTATGACAGCAACATTCGTTGTCCTAGTTTTAATATTCCTCCACATATTTTACGGCAAGGAAGAAAAGAAAAGCTAACCCTCAAACATGTTCTGAACTTTTTCTTCGCAGAATAAAGAACAACACGGTGCATAAAATTCCAAGAATTATGGCAAATAAAGCAAGCCATGTGGCCTCTGGACCAGCGCCGAAAACTATTGGAATAGGTCCTATTAGTATGAAACCTCCTATGCTTCCTGTGCCTTCACCAAATAACAGTGCAGCAACAACCATTATTATAATGCCGACCAAGATTATGAAAAAGCCTATGAAAAACAGTGTTAAAAAGCGCTTAATCCACCCATTTTTAACGTACTCTTCATCTTCGCTGTCTGGGAACACCACTTTCTCACCTACC
>Ga0185307_1000316_pt1 | contig 31324 bp, 32 predicted proteins | sample LHCtaG_FD_128010 | JGI IMG/M metagenome (GOLD analysis project Ga0185307, IMG submission 128010) | Hot spring microbial communities from Little Hot Creek, USA to study Microbial Dark Matter (Phase II) - LHC4sed_matched (SPADES... | ecosystem: Environmental > Aquatic > Thermal springs > Hot... | reverse complement strand
ATATCACCTATACCCTCCCTCCTAACAATCATATTTATTAAAGTGATAGCAGCTTCCTCACTACCCCATAAAGCCTTTAAACCACCTAACTCCTCTTTACTAATTAATCCCTTCTCATAACACTCAAACACATATGATATTACCTTACCAGTAGATATGGTGTCTAACCCGTATAGATTACATAGTTGATTCATATATATTACAGCCTCTATATTATCTATGAGTAGGTTTGAACCTAAAGCAACTATAGATTCGTACTCAGGACCTCCTGAGAATGCGCCTTCATACCTACCCTCAGAAACCTTCGTTATGTGTTTACACATGATCATGCATGAGAAGCACGAACCCCTAGAAACCCTATACCTCAGTAATTCATCACCACTTAACTTATCAGCTCTCTCCCAAAAACCTGTCCAGTGGTTCTTAGTAGGTAACCTACCTATAGCATTCATAGCTGTTACTAATGATGGAGTACCATACCTACCTAAACTCATCTGAGCAGGTAGTGCCCAAGGACCTTCAGTATTCCTCCACAGTATATCCTCAAGAACTTCTAAGTATTTATCTGGGTCGTAGACCTCAACACCTTTACTACCCCTAACAGCTACAGCCTTCAAATTCTTAGAACCCATAACAGCACCTAAACCAGTCCTACCGAAAGCCCTATAATAATCAACTATAACTGATGCAAACCTAACTAACCTCTCACCTGCAGGACCTATACACATCACGTGATAGTCCTTACCAAACCTACTCCTCAACTCATTAGTAGTATCCCTAGTATTTAAACCCCAAAGATCTGTAGATTTGTAGATCTCAACACTATCGTCATCTATAACTAAAGATACCGGTGTTAACGACCTACCAAGTACTACTACCATATCATAACCAGCATACTTAACCTCAGGACCGAAGAAACCTCCAGCATGACTCTCACCCCAGATATTAGTTAATGGTGATTTAGATATCAATGCAAACCTACCTGCTGACGGTGCTAAAGCACCTGTAGCTGGGCCTGTAGCTATTATCAACGGATTCTCAGGACTTAAAGGATCTATACCACCATCAACTAAATTCCATAGTATGTATGCTGCTAACCCACTACCACCTACATATGCCTTAGCTAATGACTCCTTAAGCTCCTCAACCCAGTACTTACTCTTACTAAGGTCTACGTAGAGTATCCTACCTGCATAACCACACTTAAGAGGTATTTAAAGCACCTCTAACGCAGTACTTAACACATTGGGGGTTACTACCACATAAATCACATTTATATGGTTTACCACTAACTACTACTATAGCCTCGTTAGGACATACACTAACACATGATAAACAACTACTACATCTACTGTAGTCTATCAGTACTATACCTCCGTCACCTCTATATATAGCACCTTCAGGGCATGAATTAATACATAAACCACATTGAGTACATACTTTAAAACCCTCTAGATAACCTAACTCGTAGTTATAGTTAATCTTTATGAGTGATTCCTTAGGGTTAAACCTCCTAAACTTAGTGAAGCTACATATTAACTCACATACTGAGCAACCAGTACATATTTTAGGATCTACTCTTACGTACTTACCCTGTAGGCCCAACCAACAACCCTCCTCTCAACGATACTTAATACCTTAGATAATGTGAATGTAATTAAAGCTAATAGTATTAAGCATGAGAATGCTAGTGCAGTATCAAGTCTTGAAGTTGATGATAGTATGACGTAACCTAAACCACTATCTGAAGCTACCATCTCAGCAATTACAGTACCTACGAATGAACTTGTTAAACCCATATGTAGTGAGCTTAGGAAGTAAGGCATTGCTCTAGGTATACCTACCTTAATAAGTATTTGAGTTTTAGTAGCTCCGAAAGACCTTAACAACTCCCATAACTCCTTCTCAATAGTTACCATAGCAGTTAATGTAGGGACTAATACTGGGAAGAAAGCTATGAGGAAAGCTGTTAATATCTTAGGCATAGAACCTAGACCAAACCATAGAGCTAGTAACGGTACTAAAGCAGCTCTAGGTATTGCGTTAAACCCAGTTATTAGTGGATATACAGTATCTCTAACGGCTTCACTATAAGCTAGTGGTAAGCTAATAGTTAGTGAGAACATAGCTGCTAACGCTAAACCTACTAACGCATGTATGGAGGTATCTAATAGATTACGTAGTAGGTAATTAGAGTACTTAATAGTTGTTGAGATTATTGACGTAGGTGTTGGTAGTACGTATTGAGGTATGTTGAGTAAATCAACTACTAACTCCCAAACTATACAGATAGTTATCAGGACTACTAATGAGTTAAGGATTCTAGACCTACTTAACCTCAACCTAATCACCTAATAACCCCCTCACCCTCACCACATAATCGTTAAACTCCTTAGTATACTGTAGTTTAAGGTCTCTAGGCCTCTTAAAACCTACCCTAACCTCAGCTCTAACCCTACCCGGTCTACCACCAATAACAACAACTCTATCAGATAGTAGTACTGCCTCCCTAACATCATGAGTTACTAACACTGTGGTACACCCCTCATGAGAGATCACATCCTGTAGTAACATCCACATCTCCTCCCTAGTAATAGCGTCTAAAGCACTGAATGGTTCGTCAAGGAGTAGTAATGATGGTTTATGTATTAATGCTCTACATAGAGCCACCCTCTGCTGCATACCACCTGATAACTCCCACGGATAACTACTCTCAAAACCCTTAAGACCTACCTTCTCAATAAGTTCTAAAGCCCTACTCAAATACTTACTAACATCCTCACCTAAGACCTCAATAGGTAGTAGTATGTTCTTAATAACAGTCCTCCAAGGCAGTAATAGAGGTGATTGGAAGAGTACACCGACTCTGAAGGAATTACCGTTTAATTTATGATTATTAAAAATTATCTCACCTTTAGCAGGTCTTATAAGACCTGCAAGTACTTTAAGTAGTGTTGTCTTCCCACTCCCACTCTTACCTACAATACCTACGACCTCACCTTGATATATGTCTAAATCTACATCTGTAATAGCTACTAAACCACCGTTTCTATGACCGTCATACCTAACAGCTATATTACGTAGTCTTACTAGAGGTTCCATCAGCCCCACTTACGGGAGTCTAAAATCTAGAGGTGGTAGGTAGTTTAAATCTACTATATCATTTAATGACGGCTTCCTCCCTAAACCGAATGTCTCAACTATAATATGTATGTTCTTATCAATTACTGAAGGGTCTACATATCCGAAGCCGTACTTATCAGTAATACCTTTAACGTTAATTATCTCTAAAGCCATTAACAACCTCTGCTTCTCAACATCTTTATTAAGTGTTGGGTCCCTCTGAAGTAGTATACTTATAGCTTCGTCAGGATTAGCTATAGAGTACTTAATACCCCTTATAACAGCTCTTAAGAACTTCCTAACAGCTTCTGGATTCTTCTTAAGGAAGTCCTCATTAACTACTATACCGTTACCAACTAACGGTAGGTAATCACTGTATTTGAAAACCTTAATATCATCTTTAGATACGTTCAACGCTAGTAAGTTCAACACTACTGTGTAGTAGAATCCTGTAACTGCATCTACATCACCTCTAGCTAACATAGGCTCACGTAGAGGTACGTCCATAGTAACCCAATTAACCTTACTTAAGTCAATACCTGTAACGTTAGCAAATGCTGGGAACACCCTCCTAGCAGCATCACCTGCAGGAGCACCTAACCTCTTACCCTCAAGGTCTTTAGGTACTTCAATACCTCTACCCTTAAGAGTTACCACACTTAAAGGTGAGTTTACATGGATTATAGCTACTGCCTTAACCTTAGCATCTGGATTCCTAGACTTAAACTCTATTAATGAGTTAATATCACCGAAACCTATATCAAATAATCCTGCAGCTACATCACTTATCACCTTAGCAGACCCGTAACCTCTATCAATACTTACTGATAAGCCCTCCTCAGCGAAGAAGCCTTTATACAGTGCTACTAGGAATGGTGCTTGAGGTCCTTGATAAGCCCAATCAAGTGTGAATTTAATAAACGTAGTAGTTGTTTGGGGAGTAGGTTTTAAATACCATCCAAGGCTGAAACCTATAACAATACCTACGACTAGACCTAGAGCTAATAACTTAATACCTGAAGACCTACCTAAACTCATAACTATCACTACTATATCACAGACATGTAAATTTATAAGCTTACCTCACAATACATTCACATATACATTTACATAGCCATGTAAATTAGAGTTCATTTACCTTACTACGTTAAGTAGTTAGAGGTTATGAGGACTTGGAGGTTGAGGTAACTTCAAATACTTCTAAAGCGTTAGCACTAGCTAATATATTAGTAAACGGTATTGAGTCATTAATCTTCGACTGTAGCTGTAGTGATGCGTATATAGATGTTGAGTTCTCCTCATTAGAAGACCTACTAGGTAGTGATATTAATGTGAACTTAAGTGAGTGTGAGTATAGACCTGATAAGTACTTTGAATTAGATTATCTAGTTGATTACGGATTAGTTAATAGTGTTAATGTTTCCTTAGGGAGTTCAGGTACCAACTATAGAGTACTATATGATGAAGCTATAAAAACTACTTTGAAGTGGGCTATACCCTACATGAAGTTAACCTCCTTAAAAACTAGGAAATCAGGTATTGAGTATATGTTGATAGTTTTAAGGGATGGAAAAGCTGAAGTCCTAGAGGGGGAGGTAGACAGGGTTGTAATCCCTGAAGTAAATGCTGTAGTAACAGTACATACACACAGTACTTTATGCCTCCCATCAACTACTGATATGAAGTCATTAACAAACCTACTAATTGATGGTGGTTTAGGGTTTGGGATAGTAACACCTACATGCTACCTACTAATATTTAGAGTAGGTCCATTCACTGAGGAAGACTTAATAACCCTTAAAAACCTCACTACCCCTAGAGACTTAATAGTATACCCTAGGAAGTACTTAAGTAATGATTTAATAGTTATTACAGGTTATTAACCTCATTAGTTAGTTTAGTATGTAGTTGAGGTATGAGGTTATGTTCCAAACATTTGACCTACGTAGTTACTACAGGTTATTACATCCAAGACCTACAGTTGTGATAACATCTAATTGTAGGGATGGGAGGGTAAACGCTATGGCTTGCTCATGGTTTACACCAGTATCTGAAGACCCACCTACAGTCCTCATAGTATTAGATGTTGAGTCATACACAGCTGAATGTATTGATTGGTGTAGTGAGTTCGTAATGAATGTACTACCTGCAGAATTACTTAATAAGATATGGGTTGCTGGTTCAGTATCAGGTCGTGAAGTAGATAAGATTAAGGCTATGAGTGTTAATTTAGTGAGGTGTAGGAAGTTAGGTACTTACGCTATTGAGGAGGCTGTAGCAGTTGTAGAAGCTCAAGTAACTAATAAGTTAGAAGTAAGTGGTTCTAAGGTATTTATAGGTAAGGTAGTTGATGCTTATGTTAAGGAAGGAGTTGTAGGTAGGTATGGTTGGGATTTAAGTAAGGTCTCACTACCACTACATAATTGGGGTAGGTCATTCTACATATTAGATAAAGGAACTAAATACACCTACGTAAGGTGAGTTATACAGCTATGAATGTAGTAGTTACTGGAGCTTCATCAGGTATTGGAAGAGCGTTATGTGAGTTACTCTGTACTTCTAAACCTAATGTTAAGGTGTTAGGGATTGCACGTAATGAACTAGCTCTTAAGGAGTTAAAGAGTAAGTATGGTGAGAAGTTCAATTACTTAACTACAGACCTCTCTGAAGTGGATAGTACTTACGAGATTGTTAAAGTTGTTAAGGATTCCCTAGGTTATATTGACGTATTAGTTAATAATGCCGGATTCGGCATCTATAAAGACATATTAAGTCATGACGTTAAGGAAGTAATAGATTTAGTAAATGTTAACTTCATAACACCGATATTACTTACTAAGGAGTTAATTAGGTTTATGAGGGAGGGATCTACAGTAGTTAACGTAATTACAGCAGGTATTTACGTATTGATGAGTAAGCTACCTATATACGGAGCTAGTAAATTAGCACTACACTACGCTACAGAAGTCTTAAGGAGGGAATTAAGTAGGAAGTCAATTAACGTTATATCAGTATATCCAGGCATAATTAAGACTGAATTTCACAGAAGGGCTGGGATGGGTAATGTGAGAGGAGGTGTAGAAGCTGATAAAGTAGCTAAAGCTATAGTTAAAGCTATTGAGGAGGGGAGGAAGGAAGTCTACGTACCACGTTATTTAAAGATACTGAAGTTATTCGGTCCTAAACTAATACCTTTACTCTAATACTTAACAACTATATTAAGTAATTAATCATAACCCTAAACAGCTTATCTGAAGTGTTAGCTTATATTTATTTTAAGGTCACTACAGACCCAAACTTATCTACTCTCCAGTTAATGTAGTTATAAATAGGAACTACTCATACATTCTTATAAATCCCTTCACATACATAGGTAAATCCTCATCTACCTCCTCATTAACAACTAATTTACAAATTCATTAACTCTAATCATTATATTTTCACGGATATTTATTAATAAATGCTAAGTATACATGGATCTTAGGAGACCTTGTTAAGTGGTTCATAACCGGAGAGTACGTGGAAGTCACTGGAGGGTTATCTAATATACTTCAGTTAATGACTATTAGGTTTTGGGGCTGGTTCATTCCTATCAATACTCTACGTATAAATACTTAAGAGTAAGACCTCTAAGGTAGAAGACGTAAACGAATAAAGTAAAATATTAAAGATAATCTAAACACCCTAGCTAATAGAAGGAGCTTTGAAGGACTGGATGTGTTTACAAATCTTGAAGCTTATGAACTCTCAGTATATGAGGTCAGAATATATCATAGACTTAGAGGAGTTTAAGATCTGTTAGGAATTATAACTGATGTAACTGCCCTAAAGTCTTTTAAGGAAGTTTTTTCAGAGACTCATAAATGGTGTTTGAGTTCATGAGTGTGTTGAAGGGGTTTGATAAGGCTTGGCAGGGTAAGCAAGATACTATTAGTGATAGGTTTAAGAGGGCTTTAGGTAGGGAGAAGCCTTTAAGGTATAGGATAGCTATGGCCTCATATAAGATTAGGTCTATGGTTAGTAGGATTGAGGTATTCATTGAGAGGATGAAGGAGAGGGATAGGATATTATTTGAGAGAGTTGTTGATGCGTTAATGGTTAAGGATACTGCTAGAGCTACTATGTACGCTAATGAGGTTGCTGAGCTTAGGAAAGTTGTTAAGCAGTTACTAACTGTTCAGATAGCTCTTGAGCAGATAACCCTTAGGTTAGAGACAGTACAGGAGATCGGGGATGTGATGGTTGCTTTAGGACCAGTACTAGGTATAGTTAAGGAGCTTAGGTCTACGTTAAGAGGGTTACTACCTGAGATAGGTATTGAGTTAGCTGAGGTTGAGGATATGCTTAGGGATACTGTATTAGAGGCTGGTGAGGTGTTAGGCGGTGGTGGTTATGATGTCATAGCATCACCTGATGCTAGGAAGATCTTACAGGAAGCTCAGATAGTTGCTGAGCAGAAGATGAAGGAGAAGTTCCCGGAGTTACCGTCAATACCTACAGCACCATCTGAAGTTAAATCAGCTGAAGCACAACACTAACACATGACTTCTGTAGGCTAATACATTATTTTTACGTAATTAGAAAATTCTGTTTTATTTTTAATACTTACTACTGAGTTTTATAGTAGGTGTAGTTATTGGAGTTTAACTTAGTAGTTATTCACGAACCAGGTATTGATAACTATAGCTGGGTACGTAACTACGTAAGACAGTTACTTGGGGATAGGGTTGAGTACGTAAGTTCATACCAATCAGTAATACTGTATAGGGTTGATGACCCCCGTAACGCTGTTAAGATTATTAAGGAGTCCTTAGCTGGTAGGTCAACACCTATAATTAAGGCGATCCCTGTAGACTACGTAGTAGACCCTGATATCACTAAAGTATCTGAGGTTGTTAAGGAATTAGCTAGTAAGATCCCACCTAACGAGACCTTCAGAATAACTTTAGAGGGGCATCTATACAGAACTGATGAGGAGGGCTTCATGAATGAGTTAAGTACTTTAGAGAGTATTAGAGAGATTGCTAAGTATGTTGATAGACCAGTAGATCTAGAGAATCCTCAGTGGGTGATATATGTTAGAGTTTTTAGATATCATAGGATCATGAAGAAAGCTATAGTATCACTACTTAAACCTGAAGACCTTAAGAGGTTGTAGTACTTGAAGATCTTCGGGACTTCAGGTATTAGGGGTATCTACCCGAATGAGGTAACACCTGAGTTAATGCTTAAGTTAGGACTTACGTTAGCTTACTACCTAGGTAATAAAGGGGACTTCCTAGTAGGTGGTGATTGTAGGTTAACAACTCAAGTACTTAAGATGGCGTTGACCTCAGGGTTAATAGCTGGTGGTGTTAACGTCTTCGACTCTGGCTTAATACCGTTACCAGTACTTACCTACGGTATAGTTAAGTACTCATTAAGTGGTGGTGCTTATGTAACAGCTAGTCATAACCCTCCAGAACATAACGGTGTTAAGATATTCGACTGTAGAGGTCTTGAGTTAAGTAGTGAGGATGAGGAAGTTATTGAGGGGTTAATTAGTGAGGGTAAGTTCAACTACGTTAGTTGGTCTTCAGTAGGTAGGTACTCAGAGTTATCAGGTGTTATAGATGATTATTTAGATGACTTAAGTAGTAGGTTAATACCTAAGGAATTTCGTAGGAGGGTTAGAGTTATTGTAGATACAGCTAATTGTGTTACGTCCTTAGTAACTCCTAAACTACTAACTAACCTAGGGTGTGAGGTAATAACGCTTAACTCAAGTATTGACGGTAGATTCCCTGGGAGGGAACCTGAACCTAGACCTGACGTACTCCAACAATATTTAAGAGCTGTTAAGGAGTTAAACGTAGATTTATTCTTAGCTCATGACGGTGATGGTGATAGGTTAGCTGTTATAGAACCTAGTGAAGGTTTTATAAAACAGGATAGGTTAATAGCTTTAATGTTTAAGTATAAACTCATGGAGAGGTCTGGTAAGGTAGTTGCATCCGTAGACTGCGGTAATGCTGTTAAGGAAGTTGTTAGTAGGTTTAATGGTGAGTTAATCATTAGTAAGTTAGGTAAGATTCATGAAACCTTAATTAGGAGTAATGCGTTAATAGCTGCTGAGCCTTGGAAACTTATAGATCCTTCATGGGGTTACTGGATAGACTCTATATATCAGGCAGGACTGATAGTTAAGATCATGGTTGAGGAGGGTAAGACCTTAAGAGAGTTATTAAGTGATATACCTAACTACCCACAAGCGAGGTACTCTATCAAAGTACCTCAAGAGGTTAAGTTAGGACTTTACCAGCACTTAAGAGATTACTTAATAAGTAACTTACCAAGTAATGCTGAGGTATTAAGTATTGATGGGTTGAGAGTAGATTATGAGGACTCATCATGGGTTTTAGTAAGACCTAGTGGTACTGAGGCTAAGGTAAGGATTTATGCTGAAGCTAGGGATTTAAGTAGGCTTAAGGAAGTAGTTAGTAACTTACTTAACGTATGTAGGGAGTATTTAAAGGTTCGAGGAATTGAATTAAGTTTTGACGGTGCACTCATACCCTAAGTATCAAGTATTTAGAGTTCCTACCCTCACTCCTCAATATACTTAAAGCTTTAGCAGCTAATTCGAAAGCCTTCCTAGGTATTTCTGAAATACCTACACCTACCTTAACATCATCGTCTACAGACTCCTTAATAACTTCATCTAAGTACTTAGGACTAGTTACTACTACGAGGTTATCACCGCCTAAGTACTGAAGTACTGCCTTACCCATAAACCTACGAGCTAATGTAGTGACTATGTTTAAGACCTCAACATATGGTCTGTAGTAACCCTCACTAACAGACCTTAAGGTGAAGTTGTTTAAGTCTATATGAGCTACACAGACCTCAGTAGAAGTACAGTCACTTACGTTGAGACCATTAATTAGTACCTCATGTGGGAGTCCGCAGTAACTATCTACTTTAGCGTTGATTTGAGGGAACTTCCTTAGAAGTCCTTCTAAACCCTTAACTACGTCGTTAATAGGTATACCACGTGGTAGTATAGCTACTTGGACATCAAATCTTAGAGGTAGTACGAAGCCGTTGAAGTCCTTAACATATGATTGAATATCTGAGTATATCCTAGACTGTACTACCTGAACTACCCACTCCCTATCAAATCCTAAGGATTCTATCCACTCCCTATAATTAACTAACCTTATAACTACTGTATACACCAACTAGATTCACTCTATGAATACCGTACCTTCAGGTAGAGCCTTACCCTCTAACTCCTTAACCCTCCTAACCATCTTAACAGCTGCTTCAACAGCTCTCCTAGCGTAATCCTCAACCCTCTCTAACGCCTGCATCCTCGAAGCTCCAGGACCTATAATACCTAGAGTTACTGGTTTCCCGTACTGTACTGCTAAGTCCATGATCTTCCTAGCTGCTTGATGAGCTACTACTTCATCATGTTTTGTCTCACCCTGAATTACAGCACCTAAAGTCACTACAGCATCTACATCATCCCTACTCACTAACTTACTAACAGCTAATGGTATCTCGAATGAGCCGGGGACTTTAAACACGTATACTACCTTAGCACCTAGGAAGCTTGCGTGGTTTAGAGCTTTCTGAAGCATTAAGTACGTTACATCGTAGTTGAACTCAGCAACCACTATAGCTAGTCTAACCCCACCCTCACTACTCAATAAAGATCCCTGAATAACTTAACATACTACTTTAAATAATTTGCTAGTCTATATCCTTACTAAGGACTAACAACTGCTTTAGAGGGTCTAATACTATGTATGTAGAGGTAGTAAGTACTCAAGCTGTCGTAGGGTCTACTACGAAGTTCTACGTAGGTTTAGACTTAGCAGCTCTTGAGAGTAGATGTAGTGGTTATGCAGTGATAGTATGTAGTGATGTATGTGTTTTAAAAGTCTTTAAATGCTTATACAGTGATGATGAGATATTAGATGAGGTTCTAAGGTTAGGTAGGTCTGAGGAGGTCGTAGTATCTGTGGATGCACCATTCAGTATAGGTAGCGGTATGAGAGATGTTGATAGGAAGATGTTAGCTATGGGTTTTAAGGTATTCCCACCAGGTTTCTCACATATGAGGAGACTTACTGTGAGGGCTGAGAAACTAGTTCATGAACTCATATCTAATGGTTTAAGCAGGGTGTATGAGACTCACCCTAGGAGTGCTTTATTAAGTAGTAGGTGTAGTTCTGTGGAGGAGGTCTTAGGTAGGTTAGGGATAATCTTAAATACTAACTTAAGTTCTTTAAGGAAGGATGTGAGGGACGCTATCATAGCTGCTACAGTATCTTACTGTATAGATAATAACTGCTGTGTAGTTGTTGAAGGTGTTGACGGACGTATCATACTCTTAAACAACATCTGTAGTAATCGTTAATACCTTATGCTTAAGTACTTTAGTGGTTACTATGACTGATGAGTTAATACTTAACTTCGACTTAGGACTCGTAGGTGATGACCTCGAACTTTGGGGTGAGGGACTACATCTAATTATTAGGGATGGGGTTGTAGAAGGGATTAGTAAGGGAAAGGCTTCAGGGGATAACGTCATAAACTTCAGTAATACGTTAGTAATGCCTCCACTAGCAAACCTACATACCCACGTCCTAGACTACGTATACCCGGAAATCGGTTGGGATTTAGATATAGATAGCTTAGTTGGTGAACCCTACAGTGTTAAGTACTTAATGTTGAGTAGAACATCTAGAGATACTCTTAAGGAAGTTATTAATAGATTCTTAAGACATAGCTGGAGTTACGGTGTTGGTGTTATAGTAGAGTTTAGGGAGGGAGGTCTAACTAATACATTATTAGATTACGGGTTAAGACCTAAGACCCACCTAGTCTTCGGGATGCCTGTAGGTGGTGATGTGGTCAACGAGGTTAGGATCATGAGTAGGTATGTTGATGGTGTAGGTATATCATCACCTCTATACTTCAGTTATGAAGTCCTTAAGGACTTAGGAAGTGTTGTTAGTGGTTTAGGTCTCCAAGTACATACACATATATCTGAGGTTGAGGAAACCTACGTTGAGGGAGACCTGAACTACTTAATTAAGTGTTTAAGACCTAACGCAGTAGTTCATGGAGTCTTCCTAAGACGTCCTGAACTTGAGTTACTTAAGGAGTTAGGCATCCCACTCATACTATGTTTAAGGTCTAATCAGTGGTTCGTAGGTAGGTTACCAGACTTAAAACTAATTTATGAGGTAGGTCTTGAGGTTGGGTTAGGTACTGATAATGCTTCATGGGTTAAAGGTGATTTATGGCGTGATTTAGACTTACTAACTAGTTTACTGAGGGTTAGAGGTGTTTTAAACCCTAAGTGGGTTTTAAGAGTTGCTACTAACTCATCAGTAGTTGGTATAGATACTAAATTACGTGAAGGTGGTAAGTTAAACTTACTAGTTCTTAATATTGAGAACACATCTATAAAGTACGCTAGAGATAAATACTTAGCAGTAGTTAAGAGAGGTGGTCCTGAAGGTGTTGAGGTGTTAATCACTGATGGAGTCATCAGATACTGTTCTGATAGGTATGAGGCCGTATGTGATAATCTACGTAACTTCCTCAGTCGACGGTAAGTTAGCCTCAGTTACTGGTTACTCAAGATTTAGCTGTAGGTATGACTTAGTAAGACTACATAGTCTAAGAGCTGTAGTAGATGCTGTATTAGTAGGTGCTAACACCGTAGTTCGTGACGACCCACTACTAACTGTTAGGTACGTAGCTGGTAGGAACCCTACTAGAGTAGTTGTTGATGGACGTTTAAGAATCCCTCTAAATTCTAGGTTAGTTACTGATAAGTCTGCTAGAACTATAATCTTCACATCAAGTAACGTACCTAAGGATAAAGTAGTTAAGTTGTTGAGTATGGGTGTTGATGTAGTACTACTTGATTGTAGAGGCTATGAATTACCTATAAGTGAAGTACTTCATGAACTACTCTTAAGAGGTGTTAAGTTGTTATTAGTTGAGGGTGGTGGGGATACTATATGGGGTTTCATAAAGTATGACTTATTCGATGAGTTTAGAATTACCTTATCACCATACATAGTAGGTGGGAGGAACGCTACACCAGTAGTTGGTGGTGAGGGGTTCACTACCTACTTAGACTTTAGGAAGTTAGTACTTAAGGATGTTAAAGTATGTGAGTGTGGTAATGAAGTACATATAGTATATCATAGGAAGTTACCTAAGTTTTAAGATGTTAAGATAATATTATATACCTTTCAAGGATTTACTAGGGATGTAAGTATGTGTAGGACTAAGATAATAGCTTCATTAGGTCCTTCATCATCAACACTAGACACTATACTTAACCTATGTAGGGAGGGGGTAGTAGGTTTCAGGATTAACTTCGCACATGGTGATGAATCTGTATGGGGGCCTACAGTCGATAACATTCTTAAGGTTGAGGGCCTGATAGGTAGACCTTTAGCGTTGATAGGAGACCTTAGAGGTCCTTCAATAAGGTTAGGTGATCTAGACCAACAACTACTTCTTAAGAAGGGTGAGACAGCTAAACTAATACTGAGTGGTAAGGGTTATGCTGAGAGGAGGGAGGTACCACTACCTGTTAAGGAGGTTTACGATAAGCTTGAGGTAGGTGATACTATATTAATGAGTGATGGTAGGGTTAGGTTGAAGGTTACTGATGTATTCAGAGATTATATTGAGGTTACTGCGTTGACTGATGTTGTCATAAGTTCTAGGAAGGCGTTAGTAGTTGCTAATAAGGAGTTTAACTTACCATTACTACAGGAGAAGGACTTAGCAGACCTTAACTTCGCATTAAGACATAACTTCAACTATATAGGGTTGAGTTATGTTAGGAGGGGGTTAGATGTGAAGATAGTTAAGGATATTATTAGGAGGTCAGGTAATGATAAGGTTAAGATCATTGCTAAGATTGAGACTAAATCAGCTGTTGAGAACCTCGATGAGATTGTAGAGGCTTCAGATGCTGTCTTAGTGGCTAGAGGGGATTTAGGTATGAATTTCGGGCTTGAGGAAATACCCTACCTTCAGAAGAAGATAATTAGGAGGTCTTTAGAGTTAGGGAAGCCTGTGATAGTAGCTACACAGTTACTTGAGTCTATGATTGAGAATCCAGTACCTACTAGAGCTGAAGTAGTTGATGTGAGTACTGCTGTTAGTGAAGGTGTTGATGCTTTAATGCTTACTGGTGAGACTGCTGTGGGTAGGTACCCAGTAGAAGCTGTTAGGTGGTTGAGGAGGGTTATAGAGACTACTGAGGAGAAGTTAAGTATTAGTAAGTTTAGGGATGTGAATGGTTTAAGTGCTAGATTCGCTAAAGGAGTTACTGAACTTGCTGAGGATATAAACGCTAAGTTAGTAGTCTTCAGTATGTTTGGGAGTACTGCACGTATGATTTCTCTCTTAAGACCTACAGTAGATTTCTACGTAGGGACCCCAGACATACATATAGCTAGGTCTTTAGTAATCCTATGGGGTGTGAGGATATATCAAGTAGATGCTTCAGATTATGATGAAGGTCTTGAGAAGACCTACGAATTACTTAAGAGTAAGGGTGAGATCAGACTAGGTGACTTAGTAATACTTGCCTACGGACTTAAAGACTATGAACAAACAATAAAACTACGTAGAGTTAGTTAATACATACTAACCCACCATTACCTACTTCAGAATTAGGGTGTATTCTTAATACTCTATATTAACTAGTGTTGAGTGTAGACCATCAATAAATGATGTAATATCTCATACAGTGTAGCTGTCTTAACTACTAGGTCTAACAACCATCGTATACTACCTTAGTATGTACTTCAGGAGTGAGTTGTACATGATAGTTTAATATCCTTAAACTAACAATGTTAATGGTGGTTACCATACCCCACTCTTTAAGAATAGCTATAGTGAATAGTAAGACATTCGGATTCTACTCAAACGTTATTGAAGAGTTGAAGAGTTTTGCTGAAGTTGATAGGCTTGAGGTCCCGAAGGATTTAAGTGGTTCTCAGCTAGCCTTAACACTCAACAACTACGATATAGTTATTGCTAGTGTTACTCCTAAATACGATGAGGAGTTCTTTAAGAATAACTTAAGGGTTAAGATGATTGCTAGACATGGGATAGGTGTTGATAACGTAGATATAGACTCAGCAACTAAGTATGGAGTAGTAGTTACTAGAGTTCCTGGCTACGTTGAACGTAATGCTGTTGCTGAACATGCAGTTACGTTGATGTTAACTGCTTTAAGAGATGTAGTTAGAGCACATGAGAAAGTAGTTACTGGTAGATGGGGTGAGAGGGGTAAGTTCGTATGTCATGAGTTGAAGTACTTAACCGTGGGTTTGATAGGTATTGGTAATATAGGTTCTAGAGTTGCTGAGATAATTACTAAGGGTTTCGGTAGTAGGGTTATTGCTTACGACCCATACATACCTAAGGAGAGGGTTAAGGAATTAGGTGTTGAGTTAGTTGATCTAGATACTTTACTGAGTGAATCAGATATCATATCTATACATACACCACTAACTAATGAAACCTACCACCTCTTAAATTATGAGAGGTTTAGTAAGATGAAGAAGGGTGTTATAATAGTTAATACAGCTAGGGGTGAGGTCATAGATACTGAAGCATTAATTAAAGCTCTTAAGGAAGGTATTGTAGGTAGGGTTGCTTTAGATGTAGTTGAGGATGAACCTATAGGTGCTGACCACCCACTCCTGAAATTCGATAACGTCGTAATAACACCTCATATAGCTGCATTCACGTTCGAAGGTCTTAGAGGTATGGATGAGTCAGTACTTAAGTCTATTAAGGACTTTATAGATGGTCGAATACCTGAAGGTATAGTTAATAAGGAGGTTTATGAGAGAAGTTTAAGACGTTAACGAATACGTAGGTGATTTCAATGGTTAAGATAAAATATGTAGGGGCATACCCACTAGCTGTTGAGAGACCTGGATTAAGTATTGATAGACCTGATCATTACTTACCTTATTGGAGGGAGTTAAGTACTGCCGGTATTAGGAGTAAGTACTATATGTTATTAGTTGAGGTTAGGAGTGATGATGGTTTAGTCGGTTGGGGTGAGTCATTAGTTCGTGAAGTCCCTACAGCACATGCTGAAATTGTTGAGAAGTTATTAAAGCCTATAATTATTGGTCAAGACCCACTAGCTATTGAGGAATTATGGCAGAGGATGTTTGCTTCATTAAAGACTAGAGGTCATTTCGGTGGTTACTTCATTGAGGCGTTATCAGGTGTTGATATAGCTTTATGGGACTTAGTTGGTAAGATCTTAGGATTACCAGTACATAGACTGTTGAGAGGTCCTACTATGGATAAGATTAAAGCTTACGCATCATCAGTTTACTGGCATTATATGGATAAGTTATCACCTGAGTTAGTAGCTAAGGAAGTACTTAGACTTACTGAGTTAGGTTTTGATCAGGTTAAGATTAAGATAGGTATGGAGAAACTCATTAAGGGAGGTCCTAAAGTAGGTGATATATTAAGAGCTGTTAGGGATTTAGTAGGTTTTAACGTTGATATTATGGTTGATGCTAATTCAGCATATAGTGTTAATGAAGCTGTTAGAGTTGGTAGGGTATTAGAGAGGTATGAGGTTCTATGGTTTGAAGAACCATTACCGCCTAATAATGTTGATGGTTATGCAGAGTTAAGGAGGAAGTTAGATGTTATGATAGCTGGTGGTGAATCACTATTTACTAAATATCAGTTCCTTCAGTATGTTAGGAAGAAGGCTTTAGATGTACTACAACCTGATATAGCTAGGGTTGGGGGTATTACTGAGTTTATGAAGGTAGTGACTATTGCTGAGGCTGAAGGATTACTAATAGCACCACATATAGGTCTTTCAGGTCCTGGATGTAGAGCTGCTACTATACAAACTTCAGCAGCAGTACCTAGGGAGGTATTCTTAGGCTATGAATATATGTATAAGAAGGATAATGCATTAGCTCAAGACCTACCTAAGAAACCTATTGAAGTATTTAGTAATGGCTATGTTGAAATCTGTAAGGAACCTGGAATATGTTTTGAACCTGATAGAGAACTCATTCAGAAATTCTTAATCAAATAAAACAACTTGCTTCTCTTAAGGTATAGAGCTATTGCAACGTATAACGAGTCTGCTTCATCCTCAACATACCTTATGAATACTTCAATAAGAGGTAGTTCTCTTGACTTCATCTCTCAAAGATGTTCTAAAATGCTTTCTAGAGCTATAGAAATTTCGTTTTCTAGTCTTCCAACTTTCTGAGCAATAACTAGTATGTTTAAGCACCTCTTTTCATAGGATTCCAGGATAATACGAGGGATAGATTATAGGTGTTAGTGTAACAACAAAGCGGTTTAAACCGCTTTCCCTCATTAGAGAGGCTATTACAGCATTAGCATCAAGTACTACCGCTAGCTTTCCCCTCTCTTCAGCTCCTCCCAAGCGTCCTCCATACTGAGCTTAGACTCCATAGTAAAGATCTCAAGGATTAAAACTTCTTAGCAGCTTCAGCAAGTTCTTTAGGATCTACACCTCTAGCCTATTGCAACTGTTTTTGGATTTATGTAGGTTTATATGGATTTATATGAACTACTTGTTCTCTAGCTCTCTTTGCTATTAGATAGGCTAATGCTGTGTGCTTGTCTAATCCGTGCTTCAGCATTGCCTCTCTATGCTCTCTAAAAATGGTGATGTACTAAATCAGCTTACACTGGTTAGAATTGTTGAGAACAAAGTGAAGTGTTTAGTTTAATGGTGGGGCCGCGGGGATTTGAACCCCGGACCACGGGGACCCGAACCCCGCATTCTACCAAGCTAAACTACGGCCCCTAACTACTTACTTATCTTAGTTGTAGATTTAAACATTAATTCAAATATCTTATCAGTAGCTGTTATTGGGTCTAAGGAACTCCTCACACATGATTCGTAAACAGCTTTGACTAAATCGTTAGAGCTTAGAACATCCTTAAGCATGTTCATGACCTTATACTTAATGATTAACTCTAACTCTAGAGACCTTCTCAACACTTCCTTAACCTTAATCTTATTAGAACTTATTAGGTAGTTCTTATGTTCGTTTACAGCATTTACTAATTCTTTAATACCTAACCTCTGTAGGGCTGATACCTTCAACACCTTAGGGATCCAGCCATCCCTACTAACATCACCTAATGCGAATATTACTTGGTTGAAGGTTATGTCTGCGTTAGGTCTATCAGCTTTATTAATCACGTATATATCACCTACCTCCATAATACCTGCTTTAAGTGCTTGGATCTCATCACCAGCACCAGGTATTAGTACTAGGATGACTGTATCAGCTATGTTAGCAATACCTACGTTGAACTGACCTATCCCAGGTGTTTCAAGGATTATATACTCGTATCCTAAAGCATCCATAACCTCTATAGAGAGTAGTGCCTTCAGAGGTAATGCTTCCTCAGACCCAGTACTCATACTCCTTATGAACACCTTATCACTACGTTTAATACCCACCATCCTAACCCTATCACCTAGGAAGGCACCACCAGTTATAGGTGATGAGGGATCTACAGCTATCACAGCAACTAGATGGTCGTTTAATGAGAGCTCATCAGCTAATACTGATATCAGTGTTGACTTACCAACACCTGCAGAACCTGTTACACCAATTATATGAGCTCTATGTTCTTTAGGCCATACTAAATCAGCTATATCCTTAATAACTTCAGGATTTACCTCAATATAAGTTAGTAGTTTAGATAGTGCTAACTTATCACCGTTTAAAGCATTACTAGCTAATCCTCTAACATCAACCACCTAAGAACACCTTATACAGAGGTGATTCAACACCTCCAACATACTTTAAACCACTACCGGTTAACGGTATTAACACCCTACCACTTAACTCCTTCTTAATGAGTTTGAAGGCTGCGTAGGCAGCAGCACTTGTTGGTTCTACAGTAAATCCCATCCTGAATAAGTCCTTCAAAGCATCTACTATTAAATCATCGTTAACAACTACTAAGTACCCCCCAGACCTAACTATAGCTTCAGCTATATACGGTAGTCTAGGTACGTTAGTTAATCTGATAGCGTCTGCTAATACAGTACCTTCACGACACTCACTCCTCACAACCCTCCCTACAGAACTACTTAGTGAGTCATAACCACATGCTTGAACACCTACTAACTTAGGTGTTGATGTAGTTAAACCTAACTTAAGTAATTCGTTAAAACCCTTCCAAAAACCTAGGAGTAATGTACCGCTAGCTACTGGTGTTATGATGTAATCAACACTCCTTAAACACTCATAAACTTCAAAAGCTATTGTCTTAGTACCCTCTATAAAGTACGGATTCCATGTATGACCTATATAGTAATTACCCCCACTTAAATCCATTAACACTTTACGTGATGCATCATCCCTACTACCTGCCTTAATAACCTCAGCACCGAACGACTTAATAAGTACGTACTTACCTACAGGTATATCACTAGGTACGTAAATACGTGCTTTAATACCTGCACATGCTGCGTAAGCAGCTATTGAAATACCTGTATTACCTGATGAATCCTCTAAAACCTCAGTAACACCTAGTTCAGAAGCTTTAGAAACAGCTAATGCAGAACCCCTATCCTTAAAACTCCCAGTAGGGTTTAAGTACTCAAGTTTAAAGTAAACCTCAACACCATCTATGAACTTCTTAATAGTTGGTGTCCTACCCTCACCTAACGATACATACCTACTTAAACTAGGTAGTAGGGTTGAGTACCTGAAAATACCTAAAGCCCCCTCATCAACACCCCAACTAACACCCTCTAAATCAACTAACACCTCTAAAACACCCCCACATAAACACCTAAAGAACTTATACTCCCTACCGTAAGTCCTACCACACACCCTACACCTAACTACGTAATCAGCCATTGAAAACCCTAATACGTAATATGGGAGGAGTAATAAAAATAGAGATGGTAGATACTAATATTTAAATCATTATGACCTTATGTGCTTGAGTGAAATCGATGACTTCCAGACCTTCATCACCACTCATAAGACTGGATAAGTATTTTATATAGTCTTCAACAGCCTCCCTAACAAACTCACTCTTAGAACTATATCCAAACTCCCTACATATCTCGGTTAAGACATCATCAAGGTCTTTAGAGATCCTTAACGTAATTATCTTAGAGTACTTATCTTGGACGTAATTAACCAATCCACACAACCCCTTAATTCTAAGGTAATACTAAATAAATACTTTATTGTATTGGTCTTTTAGGGTTATTATTTAGTGAGGCTTAACTACTACTAAGTAGTACTTAGGTATGACTTAAAAGGTATTACATCTAGCTTAAGACAGTAAAGTATATAAGTTAGTGAGTAGTCAGCCTAAGTACCGACTCTTGCTAAGTAATTAAGCTTTACTAACATACTTACTAACCTCTTTAGAACTTCATACTCTACATCAACACCTAACTCACCAATTACCTCTAATCTAAATTCGTCAATAGTCTTAGGTTCCTTAAGAAGTAGTGGTGTTAACACCTGAATAACTGTTCTTAAGTACTTCCTACCCCTAAGGATAGTTTCTAAGTAGTTTAAGTCCTCCTCACCTAAGCTAACCATAACATCCTTTAACCTTATAATATCTGGAGGTCCTCTATATAAGTACTTGATACTTCCCTCATCATTAGTTAAACCATCATAACTAATACTAAGTCCACCTAAACCTAAGTCATCACCTAAGTACTTAATTAATCTACTCCTCAACATCTTATGTAGGTAGTGGAGTCTGTAGGCCCTTACATCATCACTAACCCATGAAGTCTCAGAACCTAAGTACTCAAAAACATAACTAGTTATTAAGTTCTTATCCAGCTTATTAATTAGTATCTTATATGTTGATGAACCTACTGCAGAACTTATTAAAGTAGTTATTTCAGGGTCGAACTTATCTATACTGTCTAAGTCTGTATGGTAGTACGTATCCGGCCACTGATTAATCATGACTGCAGATATTTCATTCATTATGTATATATCATGATCACTACCTACTTCATAAGGAGTTACATCAAATCTATAACTAATTAACTTCTTCGGTGATGAGAATGTTGATGAGTTTGATAAAGCGTTCCTTAACTCGTAATACACTATAGCTTCATATGGGTGGAATAGTCTTGGAGGTGGTCTAACATAACCTAATGTTGAACCCGTCACATCCTGTTTCTCACCAATCATATCTAAGTTAATAGCGAATACTACGTTATCCACAGGTCTAGATGTTAGGTATGCTACAGATCCGTAATACTCAGGACACCACATAATTACTAAGTCATGTTTCTTAGGTTGAGGTATCCTACCGTCGTTGAGAGCCCTACTTAACACTTTAGAAAGTCCTAGTAATGCTACAGTACCGCTGACGTTATCGTTTACAGTACCTCCAGGATGACAGTAATGTGCAAGGAGGTGGACTTCAGTCCCTACATCACCTAACCTAGCAGTTACTACCTTAATCTTAGGATCCCCTCTAAAACCTGCCTTAACACTAGCTTCAATAACTACTTCATCACCGTAACTTATATGACGGATTATTTCGTAGGCAGTCCTCCTAGAAATACTTAATGCTAATGCCTTAGCCCAACTAATATCTTCAGGTCTTAAGAATAGGCTTAAGTATGGGACAGCATCCTCAGGTATGTCATCCCTGTAGAGTAAGACTAATGACGCACCCCTCCTACATGCCTCACGATACGCTAGGAACGTATTCCCACTAACTAACACTGCTTTACCCTCAACATCAACACCTTCGTAATGTTTAGCCCTATCACCAAACCCTACATTAACTACCTCAGCTCTAACCTCACCACCAGGACTATGAGCAACTACTAAAGTCCTAGAGTTACTGAAGCTGTGTAGTAATTTCTCGTAAGGTTTAACCATCCTCAACACAGCATCCTTAACCCACCAACCAATTAGTGGTTTTAGATTACCATAACTCCTGAAGTACTCATAAGTATGTAGCTCGACGTTGAAAACACCTAACTCCTTAACAAACCTATAGATGTAATCTGCAGCTTCCTCAACACCTTCACTCCCCTGAATCCTGTGGAAGTATGAGATCTCATTAACAAGCATTAGTAGTTCCTGACGTGGGAATAAATCCTTAAACATCTTAAACATACTCAACTGAAGACACCGTAGATCATAAGAACATTTAAATTTAAATTAAATCACTTAATACCTTAAGGAGTTACGGGGTTAGTTAGTGAGGGTAGTACTAACTGCTGGTGGTGGTGGTCATACAGGTTATGCTGTAGCATTAGCTCAAAGACTTACTGGTAGGGTTGAGTTAACGTTTATAGTATCTGAAGGTGATTTATGGAGTTTTCAGAGGGTTTCAAGATTCGGTAATGTTGTAGAGTTACCTAGGTTGAGGAGTCCTGACAACCCTAAACCAGCTATACTCACTATACATAAGTTTATTAACTCGTTGATTAAATCATACTTTAAACTACCTCAAGACACTGTAGTGTTTATCTCAACAGGTAGTAACATAGCTATAGCTCCAGCACTAACTACTAGGGTTAGGGGTAGGTATGTAGTTAATATGGAGTGTGTTGATAGGATCGTAACACCTACTAAGACAGCTAAGATACTCTATAAGTTCTCTAACATCACAGTCCTTCATTGGGAGGAGCAGTTAAGACATTACCCTAAAGCTGTTGTTGTAGGTCCTATATATGAGAAACCTGAGTATGAGCCGTATAACGGTGGTTACATACTAGTTACTGCTGGGACTTACGGGTTTAAGGAATTCTTCGATGAGTTAATTAAGTTAGATCTTGATAGGGTAGTTGTTCAGACAGGTATGGTTGATCCTGAACCGTATAGGAGGTTAAAACCTAATTGGATATTCTTTAAATTCGACCCAGACTTCAGTAAGTGGATTGCAGGTGCTGATATAGTTGTAAGTCATCTCGGACTAACCCTAGTTAATGCTGCTTTAGGTTATGGTAAACCAGTAATAACTATACATAACCCTAAGTGGAGGTTAGCTGGTAGTAGGGATGATGCTAAAATACTTACTGAGAAGTTAGCTGGTGTATTCCTTGAGGAGATCGAAGCTAGTAAGATATTAAGAGCTATTAAGGAGGTTGAGAATAGGAAACCGCCTAGGTATGCTGATGGTGCTGAAGAACTTGTTAAGTTATTGAGTGAGTACTTAAGTAGTTATTGATTTACCTGATTAAAAGATTTTAAACCCTAGTTTAAAATTCTAACAGTGATTACTACGTATGAGGAATTAACTTCACTAGCTTTAGAGGAGGCTCTTAAGATAGGTGCTAACCACGTATTAGTTAGAATTCAGGAGAAATTATATGAGGTCATAACATATGATTGTGGGGTCTTGAAGGGTTATAGTGTTGGTAGGGTTTCCGGTTTAGGTATTAGAGTATTAGTTAATGGTGGTGTTGGTTATGTATACACAACATCTCTAAATCGTGAGAGTATTGTAGGGAGTATTAAGAGGGCTGTATCTATAGCTAGGAGTTTAAGTAGGTATGGACGTATTGAATATGTAGATATTAAACCTGTTAAGGATTTCTTCAAAGTTGATATTAAGGTAGACCCCTACAACATAGACCCTGAAGTTAAGGTAGGACTTGTTAAGGAGGTTAATACCTCAAGTATGAAGAAAGACGGTATAAAGTCAGTAATTACTAGATTAGCTTATGAAGTTGATAGGAGGTATGTAGTCTCAAGTGACGGTGTTAATGTTGGGGGTGAAGTTACTTTAGTAGGCTTCTCACATACAGCTGTAGCTAAGTATGGTATGACATCTGAGAAGGTTAGTAATTCTAAGACGTTTGTAGGAGGTTATGAATTTATAGAAAGTAATGATTGGTTATTATTTGCTGATGAAGTAGATAAATTAGCTATTAAGACCTCACAAGCTAAGACACCGACACCAGGTACTTACGTAGCTGTATTAGATAATGAGGCTGTAGGTTTATTAATTCATGAAGCTTTCGGACATGCTTCCGAAGGTGATTTAGTTATTACCGGGTCTTCAGTATTGAGGGGTATGGTTGGGGAAAGAGTTGCTAGTGAGTTAATCACTATAGTTGATGAGGGTATAGTCAATGGTGGTTATCCAGTACCTTACGATGATGAAGGTGTTAGTAAGGGACGTACAGTAGTTGTTAAGGACGGTATTCTTAATGAGTTCTTAAGTAGTAGATATGTTGGGGGTAGGTTAGGATGTGGGAGTACTGGAAATGCTAGAGTTCAGGATATAACCTACGACTCAGTAGTAAGACAGACGAACTACTATGTAGAACCTAAGGACTTAAGTATTGATGAGTTATTTGATGGTATTTCCTACGGGATATACATAGTGGGTAGGGGTACCTCAGGTGGTGAGGTAGATCCTTCGATAGGTACTTATACATTCAGTATAGGTCCTTCATATATAGTGAGGGATGGCGAACCTACAGAACTTGTACGGGGTGTAGTTGTTAGTGGTAATATCTTAGAGACCTTAATGAGTGTTGATGCTGTTGCTAAAGACCTTAAGGTAATTACTAATGTATTCGGTGGTTGCGGGAAGGATGGTCAGACAGTTAGAGTAGGTTTTGGAGGTCCTCATATTAGGGTTAGGAAGTTAGTAGTTGGTGGTTTATAATGTTTTACGATATTATTGAGAGAAGTCTTAAACTATGTAGTAGGTATGGGTTTAATGAGTTTGAAGTTTATGTAGTTGATGATGTAAGTACTGAGGTTTTAGGGAGTGATAAAGGTGTTGAGAGGGTAGTATCTGGTGAGGAGTTCTTAGTAGGTATTAGAGTTGTTATGGGTAGGAAGGTATGTGTTTACGGTGGTATGGTATCTAGGGTTGAGGATGTCGACGTACTAGTTAATAGTGCTTTTAAAATCGTTAGGACATTACCTGAGGATAGGGAGTGGGTTTCACTACCTAAGAAGTTAGGTAGTTCAGTAGTTGAGGGCATAGTTGATGTAGGGATTAAGGACTTAGAATTAGATAAGTATGTAGAATTAGTTAATTACATGATTAAGAAGCCTAAGGATATTGATAGGAGGGCATTCACAACTAATACATCTATATATTTGACGTATGTTAGGAGGGTTATAACTAATAGTTATGGTGGGGTTGTTGAGGATGAGAAGACTAGAGCATCAATATCAGTTAATGTGAAGGTTGTTGATGGTAGTGATGAGTCTGGATATTCTGAGAGTTACTCAGCATCTAACTTAAGTAGGTTTAACCCTGATGAATTAGTAGTTAAAGCTGTTGAGGGGGCTGTAAGAGGTTTACGTTCTAGGAGGGTTAACACAGGTAGTTATGAAGTAGTTCTCATGCCTAGAGTATTCACATCACTTATTAACTCATTAATAGCTCCAGCACTTTGTGCTGATCAAGTCCAGAGGGGTAGATCCCCTCTTAAGGGTATGTTAGGGTTTAAGGTATTCTCTGAGAACATCACTATAGTAGATGATGGTACCTACCCAGGAATGTTAGGTAGTAAGAGATTTGATGATGAGGGTATACCAACTAAGAGGAAAGTACTCATCGATAAGGGTATGTTAATGAATTACCTATACGATACATACACAGCAAATATAGATTCTAAGGAATCTACAGGTAATGCGTTCAGACCTACACCTCATACAGTGCCTAAACCCTGGATCTCAAACATAATAGTTGATAGAGGTAATTACGATTTAGATACTATAGTAAGAGAGTTAAGGAATGGATTAGTAATTTATGATGTCATAGGTATGTGGTTATCAAATCCTGTAAGTGGTTTACTAAATGCTACAGTAGCTAATGCTGTATACGTAGATAGGGGTGAGGTTAAACACTCTGTTAAGGGTGTAGTAATTACTGGTGATGTATATGATTTACTTAAAACTGATGAAGTAGTACTTACCTCTAATAAGGAAGTATTAGGTAGGTATGAAGTACCGGCAATATATATACCTAGGATTAGCATAGCTGGTGAAGGTTAAGTTAGAATTTACTAAGACATCTACGTCTTATATTCTCTGCAATCTCCTCAAAACACTTACTTAACTCCTCAGGACTTATTATATATGGTGTAGTCCCCCTCCTCCATACATAGGTTTGAACACCTACGAATACACCATCCTTAAATACTGGTTCGAACCTCAATACCATTGCCGATAACAATGTATTAAGTCTATATAGCTCATCATCAACATAACTACCTAACCGAATAGTTAGTAATTTCTTAAGTCTTAAATAGTTTAACTGATTATAAACAATATTTAAGTACTTCTCAATATCACTAAGCTTCGCAAGTAGACTTACATCGTGGAAAACAACTACGTCTAAATCCTTAAGAGATTCTACTAACCTAAGCTCATGTATGTATAACTCATCTAAGCTATATGCTGTCGGATTGATAGACCTAGTAATTATGTATTTATCTATTAATTCAGTAGCTTCCTTACTACGTAACCCAATAAGGTTTAACGCTCTAATTAATTGAGATCTTATGATGTCTGGTGAATACGTATATGATATAATTAATACCTTCAAATTATTAAGTAGTGCAGTACTTAAATATGTTATAATTAAATGAGGTAATCTAGCATCTGGTGGGTATGTTATGTATATATGCATAGACCTATGCATATGACCTATAACTTTCTTAAGTACCTCACACGGAGGTTCTAACTCCTCATACTCAGGGCCTACCTCCTCAAATATCGGTGGTGGGTAGAGGACTATCCCTAAATCACTATATATCTTAAACGGTATTTCAGCTATGGATATATCAACACCTCTAACCTTCTTAATCATTAAATATCTTGAGATTAACCCCTTACTAATCTCCTGCTTCAGTATGAAGAATACATCAGCTATGAACTCAATATTACTTAAGTTGATATCCTCACCACTACTCTCAGCTACTAATATAGTCATACCGTTAATACTTTCTGATAATCCATAGAAGAAGTTCTGGAGTAATACCCTCCTAACACTCTTGTCTTTAGTGATAGTTAGTATAGGGTTTATAGTATCGAAAACTACTACTTCAGGACTATACTCACTAATTAATTTAGAAATAGTATCACTTAAGTTATCTATTGATAACGGTACTGGAATCTTAACGAAGTTGAACGTCCCTCTAACTTCAACATCATTTAAATTCATACCGAGACCAGACATAATCTTAAATAACTTCTCCTTACTCTCATGGAAAGTTATGTATAGTACCTTATGACCTCTTAAAGCATTTGCGTAAGATATAGTACATGCTAATACAGTTTTACCAGATCCTGGACATCCAGCTATGAGGATGAGTGGTTTTAACTTAAGCACATTACTAAAGTTTTTATCAAGCCATTCTATACCGAATACATAATTACTCAACAAGCATAACCACACAATTATAGCTATACTATTTTAAAAACTTATTTTAAAAATTTTTCCATGGTAATACTTACGAGTACTATATATACCAACTCTCCATCTTATAAGCCATATCCCAGAATAAGTATTCATACCTACTAGCTATTCTGAATATCTTCTTAGCTTCCTCAATATCTAATGACTTAGCTGACTCATCTATGAATTCCCTTAACTCCTTAACTAGTTTTAAGTAGTCTTCACTTAAGTATACTTTAGCCCACTCAACATATACTTCATTCCTATTACTACTTAATTTATCCTTATGTCTCTCAGCAATTTCAGCATAACTCCAGAAGCATGGTAGTAATGCTATTAGACCTTCTAATGGTGTTCTTAAAGCACATGTAGAGATTAAGAAATTCATGTAAGCCATATTAGTTGGTGCTGGTTCAGTACTAACTACCTCATCGAAACTAATACCTAACTTACTCAGTAGTCTTTCATAGTTAGCCATCTCAGTAGTTGCTTCCATATACGCTAACTCTAATGCCTTCCTAGCTAATTTATATTCAGCTCTAGAAGCTATTAAACTAAAACACCTATACATAGTTATTAAGTAGTTATAGTCTTGAATTATATAGTACTTAAATTTCTCTATAGGTAATATACCAGAATATAGTTCAACTACAAATAGGTGATTAAAGATTTTCCCCCAAATATAATCAGCTGAACGTCTTAGAATCTCAGTTAAACTCATGAATATTACCTCCTAATATTCTTAACAGCTAATGCAGCTATAGCACCGTAAATAGCACCACTAATTACTGCTGCTATAGTTATGAAGACCATAACATCAGGAGTAAATATCTCACTAAATAATACAGCATCTAAAACAACACATGGAAAACCTGCTAAAGCTCCTGAAAGTGCTGCTTGAAGTACATCATATTTCCTATACTTAAATAAGGCGTAAGCTAGTTCTGATGCTAAGCCCTGTGCAAAACCGTAAATTAAATTAGTAAATGCTCCATAAGTAGGTATTAAAGTCTCAACTAAAGCTCCTAAGAATTCCCCTAAGAACGCAGAACCTGGTTTCCTAATTAATGTTGCTGCTAATGGAGCACCTATAAACCATAATCCATAAGATATTACCCTAGCTACTATAGGACCACCTACAGCATTACTTATAAAGTATACATTCCAAGTTAATGCAAATATTATACCTGCTATAGCTGCCACTACAGCTAAGTGAGCTATATCTAATGCAGTATACCTCCTAGGTATAGACATACGTAACACCAGGTAATTAATAATTGAGTAGGTTATAAATGAATTGATAACAAATTTATCTTAACTTATCAAGACTATAATTATTTGGATTATGAGTAAAACATATACACACATATCTACATAGGTAATCTTAATACCTACTCTCTTAGTAGTCCTCTGTGAAAAACCTCTTAACTCAGCAGCTATACCTACCCATAAAGCCCTCTCTAAACCTAAACTAAGTAATGGTCTTAAGAAACTACCTATATCTGAAGGTGTTATAGGGTACCTTCTATAACCTCTCTCAACTCTAACTAACTGTATTTCCCTTAAATCACGTTCTAAAATACTTAACATCCTTAAACCTACAGCTGTAGCAAATGCTATAGTCTTAGGTAGTCCTAACTCACACTCTAATGACTTAATTAAATCTCTAGCATTAACTTGAGTTATGAATATTAATGTAGCTCCTAAAATACTTAATAACCTTAACATAACGTTAATAAAAGCTGTAAGAACACCTTCCCTAATTACTAAGCCGTAAAACTCAAATATCGGTTTACCTGTATTTGAGAACATTAAAGCATTTATGAATAAACCTATGAGTCCTAAGAAGAATAAAACTATAATTATTGAGTATCTCCTGAAACCTAAGACAATACCTAATGGAGCATTAATTAATGTTAGTATTAGTAATTGCTCGAATCTCCTAGATATAAATGCTAAGATAGTTATTACTAAACCATATATGAATAGAGTTATTGGTTTAGGCCTAATCGTAAGACCACCTTAAAGGATTTTCAAGATACTTAATAGCTTCTCCTACCTTAACTTCACTTAAATAACCATTTTCCATGATGAAAGCCTTCGTAACTAACTCATAAAGTAATCTAACATCATGTGTAGCTATTAGTACTGTCTTACCTTGAGAAGTAACTTCTCTAACCCAACTTACGTATTGTTTAAGTAGTAGTAGGTCAAGACCTGCTGTAGGTTCATCAAATAATAATACCTTAGGATTATAGAGTTTAGCTATAGTATATGCTAACCACCTTCTCTGCCCATGACTTAACCTATAAGGTGATTCATTAAGTAATTCCTTAATCCATACCTCATTACTTAACACTTCATCTAAGGGTGTTGTACCTACTCTTAACTCATCTAAGACCTTACTATGTACAAACATATAATCAGGTTCTTGAGGTATGTAAAATATCCCCCTACACTTAATAGACTTCTTAACCTTAGTAAGATCATTACCTAAGAACTTAATAGAACCTCTTTCAGGTCGGTAGAATCCAGCAATAACTTTAAGTAATGTTGTTTTACCAGCACCGTTAGGACCTACTATAACTCCTACATCACCACTACATAACCTTAAGTTAATACCTTTTAATATGTAATCTTCCTTAGGTAAATACTTAAACCATAGATCCTTAACCTCAAGAATAACTTCCCTACATGATGACCTTTCTTGACTAGATCTTAGCCTGGGTATACGTATATCAACACCGTAATTTTCTAAAGACTCATTAATGTCTATACTATTCCTAATTAAGTCTTTACCCTCTAAATATAGTACTTGCTTACCATTATTGATTAAAAGTAACTTATCAGTAAATTTAGTGAAGTATCTAGCTTTATGCTCAATAACTATTATTATTCTCCCTTCATCCTTTAAATCATTAATATATTTAATTACTTCAGAAACACCCCAAGGATCTAAATTAGCTGTAGGTTCATCAAATATAACTAACTTAGGATTATGAATAATTGATGCTGCTACACATAATCTCTTCTTCTCCCCACCAGATAAGTACTCAATAGGGGTAGTAGCCTTATTAAGAAGACCTACACGTTCTAAGGTATTTGATAAGAATTTATCAAAGTCTTTAAACCCTAAGTTCTCTAAAGTAAATGCAACTTCATCAATAGGTGTAGGCATTGATAACTGTTTTTCAGGGTCTTGAAGAACTACACCTACAACCTTAGGTACTTTAGGAAAGTCTTCAGGTATTAATGGATTAATCCCAAAGAGATTTACATAACCTTCAACAAAACCATTTAATAAGTTATTTAAGACTCCAGTCATAGCTAATAATAACGTAGTTTTACCAGAACCTGAAGGACCTACTATGAGGAGTAACTCACCTTCAAGTAATGAAAACTTAATATCATTGATAATAACCTTACCTAACCTATAACCTGCCCCCCTTATCACTACCTCTAACACTCACTACCCCTACGAATCTACGTAAGAAGAACTTATAATACTTAAGATAATTCAGTAATCAAATCATACTCAACAAATTGAATTAATCAAACTTAATGACTAGAAGGAGTTTTAGTATAGAGTGGTGAGCATTAACGAATTAGTTAGATACTACCTACTTCTTCTTCAATATCCTCTTTAGTAATTAATTTCACTCCTAAATCCTTTGTTAAAGTCTTTAATGTGTTTAATACTTCAGGAGCTACTTTAGCTATACATAGTATTACGAACATA
>Ga0185307_1000315_pt1 | contig 31353 bp, 26 predicted proteins | sample LHCtaG_FD_128010 | JGI IMG/M metagenome (GOLD analysis project Ga0185307, IMG submission 128010) | Hot spring microbial communities from Little Hot Creek, USA to study Microbial Dark Matter (Phase II) - LHC4sed_matched (SPADES... | ecosystem: Environmental > Aquatic > Thermal springs > Hot... | reverse complement strand
CCTTTAAGGTAGTCTAGGTTTCCGAGTTCTATCCTTAGATGCGGTGGATCACCGAGCTTAGGTTTAATTCTTAAATCAGCCGTTACGGGTATATCTAGGAAATCCATACCCTCTATATGATGTGGGTATGGAGATGCATCAGACCATAGGGCATACCATTCTGGTCTAACCCTACCGGGTATATAGCAGCTACCCTCCCTGAAGCCTAAGCTGTGAACCGCTCTATATGTATCCTTATTAGCGGAGAAATTCCCAGGTCTGAAGCATCTAGGATTAAACCCTAGATACTCTACCCAGTCCTTCAATGCTTCTCTAAGCTGGTGTAATTGATCATCATAGCTATAGCTCGCTAGATACCCCTTCCACCTTCCATCCCTAAAACTCTGCGGATGATAGTGTAGGCCGAGCTCGAACCCCTTCCTCCTAGCTTCTAGGAATAGATCTCTATGCTCACGAGCGGTTTCAGGTACTATGAAGAATGTAGCTTTAAACCCGTAGCTTCCAAGGGTATCGATGAAATTTTCTATAGAGGATCTACTCTCAAACCAATTCTTAGGTCCTCCGGGGGGAGAATACTCCGCTATCCTCTCGCAATCCATACTGAAGACTACATACAGATCATCCATAGCCATAGATTCAACATGCTAATCGATACCGGGATATATATCTTTAAGTAGGATCTATCTAGGCGATCCCACATCGAGTATGGTTATCAGCCGATCGCTTCTACGCTTCGAGCTATCTAGGTAGTGGACGGTAATCCATCACCGCTGGATTAACAATTATATCGATCTCTAAAGGTATGGGTAACATAGAGTTGAAAATAGTGTGAAGGTATTCATAGGAATATATGCGATATACGCGATGGATTCGATGGATCTATCGTGAGGATGAACGGCTTCCCACCGTAGACGCTGGTAGAGCTTAGGGTAATCACCCTCCCGCCATGCTCGTAGTATGGTCCTATAGAAGCTTTCATAGGTTCATGGCTTCTAACTATCATCTTAACCCCTAGCTTCATACAAACCTTCTCCGTTATATCTACGCCGAATTCCACACCGACCCCCCTCCTATTAGGGTATTCCCCGTATCCGCTCCAAGGATCGGACCAGAGTAAATCCTTCTCGATCGATAAGTTCGGATACCTTAAATCATCTAGGCTTTCGATCCTACTCGATACACCTCCATGAACCATAAGGATCTCTCCAGGTATCACCGCCGCTAGGTAAAGCTTCTCTATAAACGGTTTAAGCCTCTCTATAAAGTACTGCATCCAACCGCCTCTCTTCCTAGTAGCTTCGTATATCAAGTCGCATGGATAGAATGTGGGCTCACCATCCTCAGTATAATCTTCATGGTTACCTTTCAAAGCTAGAACACGTCCCCTATACCTTTCTACTAGATCTGATATCGTATCTATAACCTCTACACCGTATAATCCTCTATCGGCGTAATCGCCTAGGAAAACTAGGAAATCTCTATCCATATTCACCGATCTTAGGATCTTCCTTAGCGAATCGTAATCTCCGTGTATATCTCCAGCCACTAGTATTCTCTCGATATCCTTAAGCGTATCAGGATTGAATTCGAATAGACGAGAATCTATCGAGGTCAGCGATATACACCTCTTCACAGATCTAGCGGTAATACTATACGGTTTACCCTTCGAGCTGTTGGGATGCTAGGGATCATACCTCCTCTCCTCCTCGATCGTAAATCTTCCTATAAGCCTTATATCTCTAGATGAAGATCCAACCCTAACTTCGTATTCACCCTTCTCTAAAAGCCATTTCTCTCCGTCGAAGCTCGCTAAGGATCTGAAATCCAACTCTACCTCCACCCTCTCGACTTCACCCGGCTTTAAGAGTCTAGTTTTATGGAATCCCTTCAATTCTTGGAATGGCTTATCTATCCTCCCCTTAGGAGCTTTAACGTATACTTGTGCTACCTCCTTTCCAGGAATCCCTCCGGTATTCTCTATTTCGAACCTCACCCTAACCGATTCACCGATCCTCTCCAACTCTAAGCTTCTATACTCGAATGTAGTATAGGATAAGCCGAAGCCGAATTCGTATGCTGGATCGACACCGAATGTATCATAATATCTATAGCCTACGTATATATCCTCCTCGTATACGACTCTTAGAGGATTATCCCTCGGTTCACCTGGAAAGCTCCATGAAGGAACATCATCGTAGCTTCTCGGGAATGTTACCGGCAGCTTTCCAGAGGGGTTCACCACACCTATAAGCGTATCGGTAACTATTCTTCCAGTCTCCTGTCCAGCTTGCCATACTAGGAGTATCCCATCGACTAGATCCCTCCAGCTAGCGACCTCTATCGGAGAACCTATATTCAATACAGCTACGACCTTCCCACCATAACTATGGAAGATCCTAGATACCTTCTCTAGAAGGCTTCTCTCATCATCGCTTAGATAGAAATCACCCTTCTCAGGCTTCCTATCATAGCCTTCACCCGAAATCCTACTAATAACGAGTACGGCTACATCATTCTTCTTAGCGAATCTATCCAGCTCATCATCACTTAAGAAGTCTTGGGGTAGACTAGGCGCTCTAGGCTCACCGAATAACCCTGTTCTAACCCTGTATTCATCCATACCCCTCATAGCATCTACATATCTACGATAGGTATCGGCTAACTCTTCATCGATCCTAAGCCCTCTCTCACGCATACCATCGATAATCGAGATAACGTATCTAGGATGAGTATCCCCGCTTCCAGTTCCACCCTTAATAGTCTCTATCTGCCCTGTCCCGAAGACTGCTATCCTACGATCCAAGCTTAAAGGTAGGATACCATCATTCTTAAGGAGTATAACCCCTTCAGCACCCGCATCGTAAGCTATCCTCGCATGCTCATCGAGATTAGGCATATTAGAGTATCTATACCCTCTAAACGAAGGTGAATTAACGAGTACCCTCAGAATATTCCTAACATTCCTATCCAAGATCTCGACGCTAAGCCTACCACTCCTAACTGCTTCTACTATCTCCTCGACTTCATCCCTTCTCTTAGAGCTTATCTGGTAAGCTTTCCCAGGCATAATCAGATCGTTACCAGCCTTCACCTGTTCTACCGGATCATCCCCGGCATACCAATCCGATACTACGAATCCATCGAAACCCCACTCCCTCCTTAAAACCTGTGTTAGAAGCCATTCATTTTGAGAGCAGTATACGCCTCTCAGCCTATTATACGCGCTCATCACAACCCAAGGCTTAGATTTCCTAACAGCTATCTCAAACCCTTTAAGATATATCTCTCGTAGAGCTCTCTCTGAGACTATCGTATCTATAAGCATACGGTTCGTCTCTTGATTATTGGCGGCGAAGTGTTTAAGGCATGCTCCAACCCCTTGGGATTGCACTCCTCTAACGAACGAAGCAGCCATCTCACCGGTTAGGAGCGGATCTTCAGAATAGTACTCGAAATTCCTACCGCATAACGGATTCCTATGGATATTCATAGCGGGTGCTAGAAGTATATCTACACCATACTCTCTAACCTCTTCACCCATAGCTCTACCTACAGCTTCCAGTATATCCCTATTCCAAGTGGAGGCAAGCATAACAGCGACCGGGAAGGCTGTAGCATGGTATCTCCTCTCATCACCCTCCCTGATAGGGTTTATCCTAAGACCAGCAGGTCCATCTGCAAGTACAACGGATGGTATACCGAGCCTCTCTATGGGGTGGGTTTCACCTGCAGCACCCTCAACCCTTGAATGAGGATTACCAAACCACCCCGGCAACCCGACGCCTACGATAAACCTAGCTTTCTCCTCTAAATCCATCATAGATATTATCTCATCGATCATAGCTTCCTCAAGCAAAACGCAACCCTCAGATAGATCTAGACGAAGAAGCATTTAAAGAGTAACTTTCGCTGATGCTAACGATCAGCGGTTTAGAGTAACCATTATGTGTAGATATCGATATACCGTACGATTTATATCCCTAGGTTAGATCTTAATTTTAAGATAAGAGTTGAAAAGATCTAGCGAAGATTTATCCTACCCTAAGGATAGAGGTGTATCAAGCTATAATCTTCTTACGCCCACGGGTATAGAAGCTTTCGATAGGATCATAGGGGGTATACCTAGAGGCGGGTTAACTATAGTAGCCGGTAATCCAGGTACGGGTAAGACAATGTTCTCGGCTAAATTCCTGTATAAGGGTGCTGTGGATTACGGTGAGCCTGGAGTTTATGCAAGCTTCGCTGAGAAGAAGCCTAGCTTCTATACGACTATGTCGAGGATGGGATTAGATTTCGAGAAACTTGAAGCAGAGGATAAATTCAGATTTCTAGATCTGCTAGCTATCAAAGAGCCGGGTATACCTTTAACTATAGAATCCGTTATAGAAACTGTAGAGGAGATCGAAGCTAAACGTTTAACGATAGATTCGTTCTCAGCTCTAGCTCAAGCTTTAGGGAGCCCTAATGAGCTAAGGATAGTTTTGCATAATCTTCTAGGTAGGATCGTATGGAGTATGGGTTGTACAACCCTATTGATAAGCGAGGTACCGATAGGTGAAAGTAGGATAGGATTCGGGGTTGAAGAATTCGTAGCCGATGCTGTGATAATACTCAGGGAAGGAATATTCGATGGAAGATTCCTAAGGGATCTAAGGATAGTTAAAGCGAGGGGTGTGAAGCTACCTGAGAAGCAGATGATATTTACGTTGGATGGAGGATTCAACGTTATACCACCGTTCGAGCCGCCGGATCTAGTTGTATGGAGGAGTTATAAGCCTCCTATGGATCCATCGGAGGATGTTTATTCGACCGGTATACCGGATCTAGATAGAGTGGTAGGCGGATATCCTAGAGGATCCATGATTCTTCTAGAGGTGGATTATAGGATTAGGAGCTACGATTATCAATCTACGCTAACCATACCGCTAGGATCAAGCTTTCTACTTAAAGGTAGGGGGTTGATAATCATACCATCCCTCGGGGTTGATAGGAATAAGGTTCTAGAGCAGTCTTCGATATCTCTTAAGGATAGAAGCGATCTAGATAAGCGTCTGAGGATATTAACTGTTAGAAGGGGAGGGGGGTATGATCGATGCATGGTGAATCTTAGAGGGGAATCTATAGATGAAGATTATGAGGAGATATGTAGGGTTGAGGATGAGTTGATATCCAAACTGAAACAACCTGTACTTAAGGTTGTAGGTATCGATAGCCTAACGCTCCACCATGGTCTTAGAGAAACGCTAAGATTGTTATCGATGGATACCGATAGGATAGCCTACACTAGATCGTTAACATTCCTGATATCTAAACCCATATATCCGAAGCTCGCCGAGAGGATCTCACCTATAGCTGATATACATCTAAAGCTTACGAGGGAACATGGAGCGTTAATCCTATACGGAGTGAAACCTAGAACAGGCTTATACGCCGTAGAAGTAGAAGCTATAGGAGGCTTTACATCGACGAAGCTTACACCCATCCTATGAAAACAATCCAGCCACCCCAAGACATAAGGCAGTCGAAAAGATGAAAGCATAACTAACAAAGCTCGATATCAGGAAGCTACCATAGCAGTAACAGAAGCATAAGCTGTGAGTATCTTTATGGATGTTTGTATAGCCCGGGGGAGATTCGAACTCCCGTCGGAGGCTCCAAAGGCCTCCATGCTTACCAGGCTGCACCACCGGGCTATCCTATCATAGTTATATTAGCTACCGGATTCTAAGCTAAAACTTTTACTTCCTCAGAGGGTATGGTCTACCTTCCTCAAGTATCTCTCTAGGTATTTTATCCTTCCATTTCTCTAGGAATGATGTATCCTCCCTTCTATCTCTAAGCTGATCTGGAAGCATTTCTGGTATTCCATCTTTAACCGGATAGTATCTTTTGCATTTCCAGCATATTATGATGGCTTCTATTATCTCCTCTCCCCTCTCCTCGAAAACTATTAGGTCTAACGGATGGTGTTTATCTATAGGGCATGCTAGGTATTCCATAAGCCTCTTCTTCACCATCGATCACCTCTTCAGTCTTACAGGCGTATGCATCCTGCTAGATTCTAGTATTGCTTCGCAAACCTTTAAAGCTTCCACCCCATCATAGCCTGTTATCTCAGGTTTACACCTGCCTAGGGATGCCTCCACGAAGTGTTTAAGCTCTAGCTTCAATGGCTCATCCCATCTAGCTATAGGTGTCATTATAGAATCTTTATTCTCGTATACTATTTCCTGCGTTAGATAGTCTAGGGATACTATAGCATTACTCCCAGTTACGGTTAGATTCCTAACCTTCCTAGGCGTCATCCAGTTAGCTTCTATGAATCCTATAGTCGATCCCTTATACCTCAAGATCACACCTACATAATCTTCGAATCTATGCATAAGCCTACCTGCTACCGCATATACCTCAACCGGATCCTCGGATAGTAGATACCTGAATACGTATATATCATGTATCACCGTATCCATAACTATACCTACATCTCCGATCCTTTCAGGCCAGTAGGAAACCCTCTTAGCGGTAAGCATGAGTATATCGCCTAACCTACCCTCTTCTATCATAGATTTAACTCTTCTAACCCCTGGGTTGAAGCATTCTATGTGTCCAGGTATCAACACTACATCCATCCTCTCGGCTTCGGATACAAGCTTTAAAGCATCATCGGTAGAGGTGCACATAGGCTTCTCAACTAGGACATCTACGCCGCTTCTAACTATCTCGTACGCTATCTCGAAATGAGTAGATGAAGGAGTACATACGCTTACAGCTTCAGGTCTACAATTCCTTAGGAGTTCACGGTAATCCGTATACGCTCTACAACCATATCTCTTAGCAACCCTCTCTGCTCTCCCCTTATCTATATCGCATACAGCTATAAGCTCGCATATATCATCTAACTCGAAGTATACCCTAGCATGATTACTACCCCAGAATCCGCATCCTATGAGAGCAACCTTCAATCTATCCGGCATGAAGAGCACCATCCAATCCCACATATATGAACCCTAATCTAGATGCTTCAACCCTATCGATAACCCCAGCTAGATCGATTATAGCAGGGCTAGTTTGAGCTAAAGCTTTAGCTACACCGAGCTTCTTCATCATAATCGTCTTCATAACCTTAGATTCAGGTAATATCACTATGATATCAGTATCCTCCAAACATTCCTCAAGCCTCCTAGATACTTTAATCCCGACTTTATCGAGCTCACTACCAAGCCTGTATGGGTCGAAAACCTTTACGAACGCACCTATCTTCCTAAGTCGTAGAGCTAGATCTATAGTCGGAGAGCTTACTACACCCTCACAAGTATAGGCTCTATCGGATAAGCCTATAAGCGCAACCCTACACTTCCTGAGGGGTTTACCTATCTGTCTAGCAGCTTCTCTAACCATAGAGAGATAGATCCTCGAGATACCTTCACCTACTTTTAAAGCCGCATTGAGAATCCTAGGTTTAAACTTGTATGCTTCGCATAGATCTAGTAGAAGTCTAGTATTACCCGATAGATAGCTCCAAACCGGTAGGAGCGAATACGAGGAGTGTAGAACCTCTAGAGCGTAGTTTAAAGATCCATGATCCAACCCTAACTTACCGCAAACCTCTAAAAGCTCGTAAGTAAACGTGTACAGTATGTACTTGGAAGCGCTATCGAATAACTTTATAGCTTCAGCGTATCTTATATTGTCGATCTTCAAAATTCTACCACCGTAAACTGTGCTTATGATAGCCTCCGCGATATCTAGACTCCTCCTATCCACCGCCGCTAGAATCCTAATAGTAGAATCGCTTCTCTCAATCGGTAAAGGCTCATAGGGGCTATAAGCTAAACCGAAGCTATCGCCAGCTTTCAAACCAGAGGATTTTTCTAGTAGATTCATTATGACATCTTCGGTCATACCTGGAGGGGTGATCGTGCTCGATATGATAAGTTTACCTTCACCAAGACTCCTACCCACCTCCTCGGATAGCTTATGTAGCATAGAATAATCTGGCTGACCTAGTTCAGAGAATCTTATCGGTGCGAATACATCTATAACATCGGATTCAGTTAAAGCTTTGATTCTATCAGAAGCTATGTTCACGATACCGCTCCTCAAGAACCTAGATATAGCTGAAGCATACCTACTCCCGATAATCATATTAACGAAAGATTCAACCGAACATACATCCATGTCGACTATAGATACACGAGCACCTATCCTCCCATAGGCATATGCTAACGGTGCTTCAAAGCCGCCGTACCCGGCGACCGCTACCTTCAAGCTTCCAGACTTCAACAGTTCAGGTATATTCTTGGGAGGGTGAGAAAGTACTCCGGGCAAAACCGTAATCTAGAATAGGTTGCGTAAAACCTTATAAATTATTAAGCCGACTCTATAGGACGATCTATCTAGGAGATAGATGATGATTATGCGAGGTATACTGAGGGAGGGGGTACGGGATCCTAGAGGTTTCGAGGAGGCCTTGGAAGCTATTTGAGGATGAGTGTAGAGGATTAGTATCTCAAGCTCTAACAGAGTTGGGTATAGAGTTTGATGATATCCCGTTTGAGCCACCGCCATCCTATGTATACGGTGAACTAGCTACCCCTATATGCATGATGCTCGCTAAGAAGCTGGGATTGAATCAACGTGATTTAGCTCTAGAAGTGAAGTCGAGGATAGATAAGGCTAGTAGAAGGTTTATCGCTCAGGTAGATGTAGCTGGTCCAGGCTATCTCAACTTCTATCTAGAGAAACCTACATTCTTCAAACTTCTCATATCATCGATACAAGCTTTAGGCGATGAGTGGGGTCGACTAGAATCTGAGAGAAAGCTGAAGGTTATAGTTGAGCATACAAGCGTGAATCCTATACATCCGATAGGGATAGGGCATGCTAGGAACAGCTTCCTAGGGGATTCGATCGCATCGCTACTAGAAGCTAGAGGGTATGAAGTCCGTAGGCACTTCTACATAGATGATGTAGGTAGGCAGACATCGATACTAACCTACGGATATAGATTACTAGGTAGTCCTAAGATTGAGGGTAAACCGGATAAGTTTCTCGGCTTCATATACGCGGTGACTTCATGCATACTAGAGGTTAAACGGCTGAAATCCGAGCTGGAATCATGTAGATCTAGGCAATCTGAGGATGAGTATAGGAGGCTAACTTCACAGCTAGATGATTGGGTAGGCGTAGCAGCTGAGCTTAGAGGTAGGGATGAGAAGATCTTCGATAAGCTTTTAGAATCCATAGAGTCAGATCAGGATCCTGAAGCGAGTATAGCAGAGATGAATAAACTCTACGAAAAGCATTCAGATGAGGATATTGTTAAGATAACTAGGGAGGTTGTATCTCTATGTCTAGAAGGATTTAGAGAGACTTTATCACGTGTAAGCGTGAAGTTCGATTCATGGGATTGGGAGAGCGAGCTGGTATGGAGCGGTGAGGTGGATAGGATATTATCCTTGTTGAAAGCTACACCATACTGTAGGATAGTGGAGTCAGCTCTAGTATTCGATGTAGCCGAAGCTGCTAGGGATCTAGGGTTAGAAAGCTATAGAAGCTATATCGGTATCGATCTAGAAGTACCGCCTTTAACGCTTACCAGAGCTGATGGGACGACATTGTATACGACGAGGGATATAGCTTATGCATTCCGTAAACTCAAGTTATACGATCTATCCATAACCGTTATAGGTATAGATCAGAAGTTACCTCAAACCCAGCTTATGATAGCTCTATCCGCTCTAGGTGTAAGGAGGGTCTTTGATAGGTATAAGCCCCTATTCTATGGTCTCGTAAAGCTTCCAAGTTATAAGATGTCTAGTAGGAGGGGACGTATAATAACTTTAGATGAAGTTCTAGATGAGGCTAAGATTAGAGCTTTAATAGAGGTGCGTAAACGTTCACCTGATATCGATGCGGAGGAGGCTGATAGAATAGCTGAAGCTATAGCGGTGGGGGCTGTTAAGTATGCGTTAATCAGCGTATCCCCTGAGAAGGATATAACATTTAACTGGGATAGAGTCCTAAACTTTGAGATGAATAGCGGTCCATTCCTACAATATGCTTATGCGAGGGCATGCAGTATACTAGCTAAAGCCGATATAGACTACGTTAAAGCGGATTTCGATCCGATGCTGCTGAGGGATGAATTAGAGGAGGATCTACTGATACATATATCAAAGTATCCGGAGGTCGTATGGAGCTCTTCTGAGAATCTAGCCGTGCATACGGTTGCAGAATACGCTAACGAGCTTGCTATGAAGTTTAACGCATTCTACGATAAGCTCCCAGTGCTTAAAGCAGAACCTCAAGGACTGAAGATAGCTAGATTGAAGCTTGTCTATGCATTTAAATCTACGCTAGGCTCCGCCTTAAGGATACTGGGTATAAAGCCGTTGGAAAGGATGTGAAGGCTTCTAGCTAAACCCTACCGCCGACTATTTCTTCAACCTTCTTCAACCCAGGTATGGTGATAGAGTACCTACCCTTCTCGGTCCTCGTTATTAAGCCCCTCTCTAGAAGTTTCGGTAGAGTATTTCTTATAGTCTTTTCAGATTTACCTGTGAATATCGATAACTCCCTAGCATCCATAGATCCATCCTCGGATAGACCTATGTTGAGTGATAGATACTTCGCCGCTAAACCTATCAGTACTAGGTCATGAGTAGAGAAGCTGGTTTGAGCGCATAGTATGGGCATACCCTCGCTTATCTTAACTATACCTTTCAAGATTTCAGCTAATTCTTCAAAGCTGGGCTTATAGATAAGCTCCTCTACGATCTTCAAGCTAGGTAAAATCTTCGATAGGAATCTTACTATAGATTTCAATACTTCATCGACTGACCCTGTGAAATCAGCTTTCAGATCCCCATACTCTACATGTACATAAAGCCTATCCTCGATCAATACCTATCCTACTTTTAATGTTAGGTATAATATCCTCGATAAGTTTTTTCAATCCTAGAGATGTAAGTCTGTATGCGCCTCTCTTAGGCTTATCGAGGTAACCTTGATTCGCAAGCTCGCTTAGACGAGCTGATACGGTACCTGGTTTAACCCCAGTCTCCCTCTGTACATCCTTACTTGTTACAGTATCATCATCCGATAACCCTATCCGATAGGCTACCCAAGCTTTAGCTAGAGATAGCCATATAGACTCTATATCCGTTAGCCTACCTCTATCGACTATCACGGTAAGCCCTTCAGAGCCGACTGCTAATACTCCAGTCATAGCTTCCATTACCCCGACTAAATCCACCTTAAGTGCAAGCTTAGAAGCTAGAAACCATGTGGGATGTATCTCGCTTATGAATTTGAGAAGACTCCTGATAACATCGTCGATCGACCCCTTGAATTCTATCTGTAAATCACCCTTCCTAACTATAACCTCTATCTCCCTGTCAGAATCTGATGTATGCTGCGACACTGTGACGACACCTCATCGATACATACTGTGAAGCTAACAGCTTTTAAAATTAGCGAGGATTAAGGTAATACTCTATTATCGTGAAGCACGAAATGTTTACATGCGGCTAAGCTTCATATCTAAGCTAGAAGTTGATGCAGGAGCTTAAACTACCGCGTAGATTAAGCTGGGAGAAGCTTTGCCAGATCCTTGTAAGCTATCTTAACGCTGGAGCTGATAGGGAATATATCTCCGTAAAGGATGTAGCCGAAAAGGCCGGTGTAGATGAGAAGAATATAAGCCGTAATAACGCATTCTTTAAATCCTGGGGATTCCTAGAAGAATCCAAAGATACACCTAAGAAATATAAGCTGGCAGAGGATGCTATCAGATTCGTAGCAGCTTACAGGATAGATCCTAATTCGGATGCTGCTAGAAGAACCTTACAAAACCTACTTATGAAGAATGAAGTTGTGAAAACTATCGTGGAGAAGATAGATGCAGAAGGCTTCGATCGGCGAAGATTAATGGCTGAAATACCGTTGATAGTTGGTGATGCAAAAGTGGATCTTGTAGGTATACAGAGCTTCTTAGATATGCTAAGCTACGCGTTCGAGTGGGAGGTGGTAGAAGCTAAGAAACAGAAACCTGTTGAACAGATTAGAGAAGCGAAAAAGACGAGGAAAGAAGCTACTGAAAAGGTATTACCAGCAGCTAAAACTGGTGTGAACCTTCAACTACAATTAGTATTCACGATAAATCATGATACAGATGTGGAGAAACTTCTACTACTCTTCGATAAGATAGCTTACATATTAGGTCTCTCGAGAGGAGATGAAGATGAATCTTAGAGCCCGTATGCTCTACATCCTACCGGTCATATAGGCGGTCTTTTCTGTAAATATCTGTAACTACCTTTACGTCCTTCCCTAGCTAAAATACCCTCCCTTACAAGATCTGCGAGACTATGAGCTATAGCACTCCTATTATAGTGGTATCCCATCCTGGACATTTCTTCATCCACTTCTGAGAGGCTTCTACCCGTCGAAAACCAGTTGCTTCTCCATAAATTTAATATAACCTCGCGACAGGTTTTAGGCTCACTACCTCCGGTATAGCTAGCTCTTGTCATAGAGGATAAAGGAGGTATACCCTTTTCCCTTAAACTAGAGAGGAATGTATCTATGATATCTTTGAGTTGATCTTGTTTACATTCAACATCAACCTCAAGATCTCCAAATTTTAAATGGATACGTATCCTATCCTCCTTTCCGTATTCATCTTTCACTTGGTTTTTTGATTGTTGAGCATTCAACAACATTTATAAGTCTCCTCTAACCTATACTCTAATAGTAGTTAGGTATGTTTGGTGTTTAAAAATGTTAACCAACAAGAAGTTACAATCAAACCTCCATGACATAAGTCATGAGCTGTTTTACTCTGAGCTATATCAAAGTATGATAGAGAAGGGGACAGATCTTCTAATAGAAAGGTTCAGAGGGTATGTGAAGGAGTGTAGGCATATAGCCGATAATCTGAAGGGAGCTATAAGAACTAGACGCTGTATAGTGGATAAGGAAGCGTTAGCTCATAAAAGTATAGTCGGGGTTGATGCTGGGCATAACGGCGTGCATTTTAGATTCGCTTACGTACCGATATACAATGCTGTTGCTGTACTTTTCAAGGGGATGGAGCTTAAAGGTGAACCGCTATGCGTTTCAGGACCACCAGATATATGGGCTGTAGATGATGAGCCTGAGAGAAGGGAGAATCTCCTGCATATGGCTTTAGAGTATTACGTAGCTAGGAGGGCTGTGGAGCTTTGGAATCCAGATTACCTTATAATAGATGGCGGTATCGTATTAAATCCTAGGCTTCACCCTAATAGTTCTGATCCTAGTGAATACAGGTATGATTTTACTTATACGGTTATGCAAGCATTAGAACTATTAAGAGTATGTAAGGAGAATAGCGTCTTAGTTTTAGGCTTTGTTAAACGTAGCTGTATGAATTACTATGGTAGGCTCCTAGGCTACGAGAAGTTTAGGGATGCAACCTTCCTAAGCTTGATAATGAATGAAAGGGAGTATACGGAGCCGTTCCCTATGAAAAATAAGGTTTCAGAATCTTATGCTAGGATCGCGGAGGAGCTCGGTATGGATGGGGATATAGCGGAAGTTTATAGTAGCTACGTTAAGACTTGGATTATACCGTTTAGGATAGAGATTCCTAGCTTCAACCTGGATATGCTTGATGAAGCTATCTCATTTGTAGCTTCATCTGCGAACGTTATGGGTATACCTTATCCTATCCATGAAGCTGATAGGTATACGAGGATAAGTAAACCGTTCTCTAACATCCATACATTAAACTTCTTCGCTAAAGCTGTAGAGCTTGTCAAGAGGGGTGAACTTACATCTGAGGAATTGAATTTCCTACTACTTCAGCATGGAGAATTCTGGGCTTTAACCGATGCTAGCAAAGGAAGCTGGGAGCCTTGATAGAGATAGGCTACGTACTATCTGGATGCGATCAAAGGATAATACCGTTCGTAGTTAAAGAAGGGTATAAGGTTGTGGTTAACGGATACTACTTTATCAAGCATCCGTTAAGCGGGGATAGATTTACACCCGTCCTCCTCAGAGTTTTCAAAATCACGCCATATAACCCTGAGATGGGGCTAGGCGGATTTGGACCTATAGCTGGTAAGAAGGGGGAGAAGGCTCAGTATGGAAAAGGGTTAGAGTATGATGTAGCTTTCGCCGAGGCATTAGGCTATATACGTGAAGATGGGAAGTGGGTTAGACTTGAATGCGCCCCTGGAACATGGGATCCAGTTTACCAGCCTGAACCACACGAATTGCAGGAATTCTATATGGAGATCATGAAGGGGGGTAGGAGGGATTGCCTCAATATACGTATAGGTAGACTGAAGGGATCTAACGTTCCGATATATCTAGATTTGAATTCCATAGCTAAAGGACATATGTTCGTAGCCGGTATGAGCGTAGCATACTATGAACCTATCGTATACATGCATAAGGGATGGATAAGGGTGGAGGAGATAGGTAGATTCGTAGATAGATATTTTACGAGTGGAGAGGAGGGAGAAGTTGAGTTAAACGATGATGTGTATGTTCCAAGTTTTGATATGGATAAACTTGAATTAAAATGGCATCCCGTAAGGAGTGTTATAAGGCATAGATACGAGGGCCCTATGATCAAGATAGAACTTGAAGATGGCCGTTCAGTAACGGTTACTCCTTCACATTCAGTATTCACCATCAAGAATTCCAAGGTAGAAGCTGTGGAAGCTGGTAGCTTAAACTCAGGAGATAGAATACTAGTACCGTTATCTATACCTAGACCGACATCATACATAGAGGTGTTGGATCTATCTAGCACTCTACGACCGAGGAATATATACGTAGAGACTCATCAAAGCTTCTATAGGAGGGATAATGATCGATATGATGTCGACGATGTAGAGGGATGCATATCGATCGAAGGTGAACATCTACCGTTTAAACTGTTCATAGATGAGGATATCGCTCGGCTGATTGCATACTACATCCTATTTGGATGTAGTTATTCTGATGGGGTTGTATTTAGGCTGCCGCGATCGATATATGATGAAGAGAGTGTTGTATCTGCCGCTAGATCCTTCGCACCTACGGCAGATGTATCTATCGATAAGCATGATGAATACGTAGAGGTTAGGTTAAAGAGTAAAGCTTTAAGTCTATTCTTTAAAGCTTTAAGATCTACATATCCAGATGCACGTATACCTAGGTTTGTATTTAATTTGAAACCTGAAGTCCTAGAATCTTTCCTGGAACCTTTACTTAAATCTCTAAGTTTAGGTCTAATCAATGATGAAAGACTATTATCAGATATACTCTATCTTAAGCTTATAGCTAACGGATACCGTAGTAGAGACTCATCTACAAGTGATCTATCTTTAGTTAGGATATCTAGGATCGATATCGTAGAATATGGGTATGGATACGTGTACGATCTATCAGTTCCTGGCTGCGAAAACTTCATAGCCGGGATAGGAGGTGTTTCATGCCATAATACTCGTAGCGGTAAATCAAGCTTCGTAGTTAGTCTCATAGCGAAAGCTTCTAAGATGGAGCCTCAACCTAGATTCATAATATTGGATCGTAGATGTGAGTATACAGCTTTAACCAAATTCGGGGGAAGAGTCTATCCATATAGATTCTTTCTACCCAAAATATCTATGCTTAAAGGTAGACTTATAGCTTCGAGGCTTAACTTAGATCCATCATCTAGTGCGGGCCGTCTAGTAGTTGAAGCGGTCGAATCGTTGAAGGCTAAAGGTGAGGACGTAAATAGGGTATCTCTACTTAGAGAAGTCAACCGTATAGCTCCGATGATAGGTAGCCGTAACAGCAGTTATAGCTTAAACCTTATACGTTGGGCTCTGGAGAGGAGGGGGGCTTTCCTAGATGAGGAGTATAAGTATATCGATATAGTGGATGTATGTAGGGGTAACCCTATAGTTATCGTAGATCTATCGGTCGATACGGATATAGATGCTCAACACATAGCTGTACGCCATATAGTATCTAGGGTTGTGGATTATGCTTTAAGCAGGAGGGAGCAGGGAGATTTCGCCGTTATATTCGTCGTAGAGGAGGCGCAATACTTCACACCTGAAAAGGGGCTGAAGATAGAGGTTGGAAATCCTGAGAAGATAGGAGTAGATAAAGAGTTAATAGAAGCTGTAAGTCAAGCTGGAGGATACAACGTAGGATTCATATTCATAACGCAGAGACCGGCATACATCTCAAAATGTCTTAGCGGCAGCATGATGGTACAACTCTACGATGGCGAAGTTATAGCGATCAAAGAGCTTTATGAGAAAATAAGAGAAAAAGGTGGCTTAATACTAGAATCAGACGAAGAAACCATAATTTACCCTAATGATAGTATACAGCTCTCCACTTTAAGTAAAGACTTAAGCTGTATAAATACTAGGCTTATAGCGATATCTAGACGTAGAGGTTTAAGGAGACTTCTACGAATAAAAACGTTTGACGGTTATATCTTGGAGTGCTCACCCGAACACCGTGTATATCTGCTAGACGAGAACGGTAATCTTGTAGAGAAGGAGGCTGGAAGTTTAAAACCTGGAGAGCAGCTCATATTAGTGCATCCAGCAACTCAATCTAGTCAACCTGGTTCTAATCATTTCATAGATGAAGATGCATCCCCAATCCACACGTCTCATAGACGCAAAGAGGTATTCAATATAGCATATGATGGAAATTGGAGCGGAACTACTAGAGTAGTGCATGAAAGTATGGACATACCATACTTTACCATTAGAGATCGTGTTCAAAATCTCCAGGATACTCTCGGCTACCAGTTAAATCTAGCTGAGGGCGTTCGTATAGGTGAGAGCATTCTATCGACTAGAACAAAACTTATCGAAACACCAGCTGGAGTAATCCCAGATCTCGGGGAGTTTCTAGGACTTATAGTTTCAAAGGGAAAGGATGCCCTAGGATCTTCTTATACGTTAAAATTTACAGATAAAGATCTCTATGTACTAAATAGATTTAAATACTTATGTAACAACTTATTTGAAATAACTTCTGAAGATGAGTCTAATCATAATTCCGTTAAAATATATTCAAACAGTTTGATGGAAGTTTTAGAATATTTAGGATATAAAATTTTGGCTAAGGTTAGAGATAGAGAGACCCCATTGTGTATTCAAAAAGCCTCAAATGAAGTTGTATCTGCTTTTCTAAAGGGGCTTTTTGAAGGTGATGGCTATATATCATTGAAGAATAAGAGGATAGGCTTTATAACAACTAGTGAGAAATTAGCCTATCAAGTAGTATTCTTGATGTTTAGATTAGGATTTAAGCCAAGAATGATAGTTAGAACAAGCCGGTATAAAGGAAAATCATACAGAGTTTTTGAGATATGTTTATCTGATAAGAGCGGGATATTGATGTTTCGTGATAAAATAGGTTTTATCTCGGAAGATAAGAAATCTAAGCTTGATATATTAGTTTCCATGATCAAGTGTAAATATCCTAGGAAAAAATACGATTATGTTAATCTTTCACCGAGCTTACTGGATGACGCTATAATAAAGGCATATGGATCTCGTAAATACCACTACCTATGGTATGATCTGCTCAGGCGAAGAAGAAAACTTAGTATGTATAGGCTCAGGAAGATATGCGAAGCTCTTAGCGAAACTATTAGGATAAATGAAAATAGCTCTTTGAAACTATTAAAACGTATTGCTGACGCTCCCATCTCCTTCTCTACAATTAAGGATATAGAGGAATTTCAAGCTGAGGAAACCTACGATATAGAGACTGAGGATAGAAGCTTCGTAGCAGGCGGGGCTCCATTTCTCGTGCACAATAGTATAATATCGCAGTGTAATACGATAGCATGCTTCAGACTTATGAGTGGAAACGATCAGGAAGCTATACTTAAGTATACAGAATATGGTAATGAAAGGTTATCAGATTATCTGCCAGGGTTAGCGGATCATGAAGCGTTATTCTGGGGTTTAGGTTCTCTAATACCTTTCCCAGTCGCCGTAGAAGTGGAAGTGGAGGAGTATCCTAGGAAAGCTAGGATTACTGCTAAGGAGGCGTGGATTAATATGGGTAAAACTACCGTGGAAGTTTTAGGTGGATAGGATGAGCTCTAGCTTTCTAGTTGTAGAAGAGCTCTAATTCTCTTAACTATATTAGGATGAGTCGAGAATAGCTCTATAAACCTATCGAGCCATGTGATCTTCCTAGAAGCTATGGATTCAGCTAAGCTTCTACCATACCTTAATTCCTCTGCATCGCTATGAGCTCTACCTGGATCTGTTATGAAGAGGGCACGGAAGCTTAGGAAGTTCTCCAGCTTCTCGCGAGGTACCTTACTGGTGTATGTTATGAGTTTAGCTAGAGCCGATGCAAGTTTGGATGCACCATGCTCTACTATCGAAGCACTATGCCTATCGGCGTAGTACTCTCTCAAACGGCTTAAACCAAGTACTAGTAGGGATAGTATGTAGTACATGAATATCGATAGTATACCTATGAGAGCTGCGAGACCGTTACCTCCACGATCCCTTCCATACGATCCCCTATAGTAGTACGATAACATGAAGCTATAGCCTATATAGTAGAATATAGCTGGTAGCACCGAGGCTATCATCATAACCTGTACATCCCTATGCTTAAGGTGGCCTAGCTCATGCCCTATAACGGATTCAACCTCTTCAGGCTCAAGTATCTCTAAAAGTTTGCTTGTTACGGCGATACGGCTTCCAGCTATAGGTGAGCCGTAAGCGAAAGCATTAGGTATAGGTATCTGAGCTAACATTACCTTCGGTTTCTTCATATTACTAGCCATACAAAGCTTCTCTACAGATCTATGGAGCCATGGAAGCTCTGATTCAGGAAGCTCCCTAACCCTATAGAGAGTATCGATCAGGTATGGTGCTATAAGCCATTGAACTAAGTTGAACGCTATAACGAATACTGGTAACAGTAGTATATCTACGCCGGCGAGGGATAGGACTAGGGCTAGGAATAACGTCGATAAGCATATGATCGCAGCTATAGTGCCTAGCATCGATAGCTTTAACTTAACTAGATTCATATACTAACACCCTAAGTTTTATGTAGGGGGAGGAGTCTATTAAGGTTTTACAACCATCGATTAGGGCAACGCTTATATACTGTTAAGTCTGCTTTCTAGGTAGGTTCGAAAGGTTATGAGGATAGCAGATGTTAAACAGGGTATGAGGAGGGTTACGGTTGAAGGATTTATAACAAGTATGACTGAACCGAAAACCGTTAATACAAGATATGGCACAACTTCTGTAGCTACAGCGGAGCTTAAGGATGATTCAGGATCCATACAACTTGTATTATGGGGAGATAATATCGATATGGTTAACATCGGGGATAGAGTAAGGGTGGAGAACGGCTACACAAACTACTTTAAAGGAAAGCTTCAGCTTAACGTAGGTAAATATGGAAAGCTTAAAGTAGTGAAGTAAGAATCGTTATCGTAGATCCTCTTCCGCTTAGAGGGCGGGAGGGGTTGAAGAGGCCTATCGTTAAGAGCCCTGGTAAAAGGACGTTTAGAATCGGTAGGGGGTTCAGCTTAGGAGAACTAGCAGATGCAGGGTTAACTATAGATGAAGCTAAACGTCTAAGGATAGCTGTCGATAGAAGACGCAAATCTGTAAGGAAGGAGAATATAGAAGCTCTTAAGACGTACATCAAGGGTTTAGCTATTCGTAGAGGCGGGGAGAAGCCTCCAGCGAAAGTCTAGTATTCGAAAAGCTTAAGATTCTATCGTATATGAAGAATTCTATTATGGTTAAGTGGGAGGATCTAACTTCTAAGGATATAGCTGGTATAGATAAGAACCTACCCGCTGTGATACCTATAGGCAGTATAGAAGTTCATGGACCGCATCTACCGTTAGGAACGGATATACTCACGATATATTGGGTTGCTGTTAAAGCTTCGGAATTAGAGGATGCTATCATCCTACCTCCGATAGCTTACGGTTATGCGCCTGAAAGTAAACATTTCCCAGGTACGATCTCGATATCGGCTGAAACCCTCTTAAGCCTACTGAGAGAGGTATGCCTCGAAATCTACAGGAATGGGTTCAGAAAGATACTAATACTCAATGGTCATGGCGGTAATTCAAGAATCCTACGGCTCCTATCTAGAGATGTACTGGATAGATGTATGAATATATGTCTATACATGGTTGTTGATCCATGGTCCCCAGTTAGGAGCGAGATAGAAGGGTTGAGAGAGACCAAGCTTATAGGTCATGCATGCGAGATAGAAACTAGTATCGTATCCTACATAGCCCCACGACTAGTTAAACTTGATTATGTGAGGGGAGAAGCTAAAATAGGCGTATACACGACGATACCTGACGTTGAGACTAACGTGGATTGGGTTGGATATGCTTTAGAAGCATATCTCGGTGATCCTAGAAAAGCTTCCATGGAGAAGGGTAAGATTATAGTCGATCAATGGGTTAGAAGGATAGCCGACATATATAGGATGGTGAAAGAAGATCGCTTCGTAGAGGATACACTCGAAGAGTATCGTAGGAGGGTTGCAGAGTATCAGCCGGGTTAAAGGTATGTTAGCCAACTATACAGTGTGTAGATTAGGATTACCTGCTATAGGCATTCATGCAGAGGAGAACGCTGATGACATACCTCAAGAATTCTAGTTGATCGTTAATCTGCATCGTACTGCTTCAGGTCTTATATCGTAAGGAGAATCTACCAGTATCTAAATTAGGCTGAACGGGTAGCCGGAGCCTCCAGGCTTATATTCGCCTACTATAGCTATCTTGTATCCGCATTCAGGGCATAGATTACCTGGTTTAAGCTTCCAGCTTACTATTTCGAAGCTGAATCTATCTATGATCTTAGAGCCGCATCTGGGGCAATATGTATCTTCATATGGATGCCCAGGTACATTACCTAGATAGATGTAGTTTAACCCTTCTTCCTTAGCTACTCTATAGGCTTCCTCCATAGCTTTTATAGGTGTCGATGGAACATCTAGCATCTGGTAGTCTGGATGGAATCTAAGTATATGGAAGACTGTATCTTCACCTAGATTCTCACATATCCATCTAGCTAGCTTTCTAAGATCCTCGAGGCTATCGCCATACTTTGTCACCATAAGGTTTGTCACCTCTACATGTATCCCATGCTTCTTCATAGCTTCTAAAGCTTCGTATATGGGATCTACGGATGGGACTGACATATACTTCTGGTAGAAGTCGAGATTACCACCACCTTTAAAATCCACGGTAGCCGCGTTTAGGTATGGAGCGATGCATTCGATAGCCTCTACGGTCATATAACCGTTCGTTACATATGTATTGAATAATCCTTTATCTCTGGCAAGCTTAGCCGTATCGTATGTTAGTTCGAAGAATATAGTAGGCTCTGTATACGTGTAGCTTATACCTTCACAGCCATACTCTAAGGCTGTATCGACTATACGCTGAGGGGGAAGCTCCCTACCGACTATATCCCTTTCCTGACTTATAACCCAGTTATCGCAGAATCTACATCTAAAATTGCATCCGACAGTGGCTATGCTTAAAACAGAGGATCCAGGGTAGAAGTGGTATAGAGGCTTCTTCATTATAGGATCCACAGCCATACTGCAAACCTTATCGTATACTAAACTATATAGCTTACCATCGATATTCTTCCTAACACGACAGAATCCCATCGAGCCTGGAGGGATAACGCATCTACGAGAGCATAGATTGCATCTTACTTTACCCTCACCTATCGCTTCATAGAGCATAGCTTCCTTCAATTTCCCACCGAGAATATGTAGATGATTTGCCGGGATTAAACGTTTACGTAGCTCATACGATCGATGGATGGATCTAGCTTAACTAGCCGAGCTAAGATATATATGTGTTCGGAGGTGAGTATATGCCTGTAACGTACCTATCAGACGAGGATATACGTGCTCCTATCCGTAATCCTAAGAGGGTTCCGGGAAAGATTACTGAAGAAGAGCTTGAGGTTTTAAGGCTGTATAGAAGCGGAGCGGAGCAAAGGGTTGAGAGGTACGTCGTAGAGGTGCATGAGTATTGGGCTCCGTTTAACTATCCGAATGTTACAGTCGAGCTTGGGAGGGAGGGATCTGGGGCTGAAGTTAATATGGATGGCGTGGAGCTCGATATACCGCCCTTCGGAGCTATAACCATAATCGAAGATGAGCCTATAGTAAGCGTAACGGTTATCGGAAGTGCATGCGTAGCTCCAGGCTATATACTACTCTACGCGGAGCCTATCGAATGGAAATATCCTAGAACCGGTGTTAAGATGAGGATCGATAGATTATGGGGTGAACATATATTAGCAGATCTATGGAGGGGTGGGATCGATGAGGGATATCGTAAAGCCGGGTTGAGCTCAGCTCACTTCGAGATACCGCCGTCGAGGAGGGTTACGATAATGGCTGGATCCGGTATGGAGGTAGATTGGAATCCAGATCCTGTAAGCCATCCTCAAAATCCGAGGGTTTCGCATAAAAACTATTGGAACGATCCACACTACTGTATAAGGATAATAAGGATTGGGGTAAAGAAGAGTATATCTTGATATAGCGGATCGTAAACTATTGCGTATCTGCTACGATCTATAAACTCGGCTATAAACCTAGGATCTGAGCAGCCGTCTCTCCAAATATCATATCCCTCATCTTTTGATCTAAACCCATTTCGTAGAGTAGCGTATCCCAAGCGTATATCAATCTCGTATACTGCGACGATGGTTCATCAAGCCCGAAGACAAGCTTCTCAGGTCTTAATCTTATCCATAGATGCTCCCTGATAGCTTTAGCTTTCAACCATATACCTTTACCAGATATATCAAGCCAGAGCAGAGGATTCTTCTGAGAAGTATTGAAGGCTTCCCCGAACCATGGATCACCCATATGAGCTGCTATAATCCTAAGTTTAGGGTATAATCTAGCTATCCTGTCTAGGTATACTGGACGCATGTATGAGGAGCTTACATCCTCGCTTTCCGTAACAGATCTACGTGCAACCACACCTGTATGGAACAACACAGGCATACCATACTTCTCGGCTCTCTCGTAGTAACCTAGGAAATCATCGTGATCGTACCTACGGGTAGGTCTGATGAACTTTAATCCTCTAAACCCTTTAGAGTAGTATAGATCTACGAGTTCGAAGCTATTACCGGGTCTCCCAGGTGTAATCGTCCCGAAGCCTATTATCCTATCCTCGTAATCCTTGAATACCCTTCTCCAATCGCTATCCTCCATATCGCTATAACTCTGCGGAGGGGAGGAGAATAAACAGACTTTATGCACACCAGCCTCATCCATATCCTTCAGGAGGGTTTCTAGAAAATTTCTAGATGGACGGTAATGGTGGTGGATATCTATCACAAGCTTATGCTTCTCCGGGTAGACATCGTAGTATGCTACATCTCCTTGAGAACCGCGACGTACTTCGAGTGAGGTATACCCAGACAAATCAGTTAAACCCCTTGCATCTAAAACTATTTTAAGCTATCTGAGGAGGAAGCTATATCTTCCAGATATAGACCAGTATTTATCTGGGTTTAAGCGGTATGAAGCTATCAGAGGTTGTTATAATTAAGTCTGAGGATCCGGTAGAAGCCACGTTAGAGGCATTGGAAGCCATTAAAGCTTCCGAATCATTCAAACTAGATGAAAGGATACTAGTTAAACCTAACTATATAGATTCAAGTCATCCAAGCCTAGGTGTTACGACCGATGCAAGGATAGTTGAAGGTATCATACGCTACTTCAAGAATATGGGGTTTAGCCGTATAGTCGTAGGTGAAGGAAGCGGGTTTGCCGATACTATGGAGGCTTTCAGGGTAGCTGGGATAGATAAAGTAGGTGAGAAATATGGAGTAGATATCCTAGATCTGAATAAAGATGAGTATATCGAGGTTGAAGTATCTGGCGGTAAAGCTTTGAAGAGAATTAGGGTAGCTAAGACGGCTTTAGAATCAGCTATAGTTAGCGTACCTAAGCTTAAAGTCCACAGGTTGGCAGTAGTTACTTTAAGTCTTAAGAATCTTATGGGGGTTGTCTCACCTAAAGGAGCTATGCATGGTAAGCTTAACACGAAGATAGTGGATTTAGCTATGCTACTTAAACCTAGGCTAGCCGTAGTAGATGGGATAATCGGCGGTGAGGTTCATGAGACAGCTCATCAACCGGTAGAGGTAGGTGTCGTCATAGCGGGTTTAGACCCGGTAGCCGTAGATTCGGTGGCGTCGATGGTTATGGGTATAGATCCGATGGATGTACCGCATCTAAGGGAAGCTGAAGCTAGGGGTCTAGGTGTATGTAACCCGAGAAATATAAGGATATTAGGAGTGAGGATAGACGATGTTAAAGTACGATTTAGGAGGAGCTATCTAAGCTTTATAGGCTTTCTAGAGAGGTAAGTTAGTTCGAAGTATCCCACGTTTCTTCAAGGCTTCAGGAATATATCGAGAGGGATACTTCCATCCTTATCTAGGATGAAGCCTGTTATCATGATGGAGGGAGAGAATGTGGATGAAGAATAAGCTTACATAGGATCTCAGTAGTATGGTATTAGTATAGTGTAGGTAAAGGAGGTAGATGAGTATCCATAATATTAGGAGCATGTATGCCATCCATCTTTAGAGTAGAGTAATCTCATCCAGTGAAATATGGTTTTAAAAGCATCTATACCTCTGACACCTTTATCAGCATCTCCTTCCTAGTTTGAAGGATAACGGATGAGGAGGATCCTAGTTAGGGTCTCAGGGTGGCATCCTTTGCTACCTAAAGCTGAGGTTAAAGCCGTCCTAGAAGCTGAGGGGTTAGTGTATGATGTAATCTTAGATTCTAGGATGTTGATGATGATAGAAGCCGATGAAGCTTCCATCAAAGCTTTAGAAAGGAGGTGTAGCTATGTGAGGAGGATAGCTTTATGGATAGCTTCGTGTAGAGCTGATCCGAGCTCCGTTATGGATGCTATATCGAAAACCGATCTCCCCAGCTTCATGGAGCCTAACAGAAGCTTCAAGGTTTACGCTGAGAGGATTGATCCATCTATGCGTGGATTACGTAAACGTTTAGAGGAAGCGATAGGAGATGCTATTAGGCGTAGAGGATTTAGGGTTGACCTAGAGAATCCAGATTACAATATCGTATGCTTCTTAGATTCAGGACTAGCTCATATAGGAGTCCAGGTATCTAGGATTAGATTCACAGAGTTATTCCTAGATAGGCTTCCGACTCGTAGACCAGCAGTTCATCCATCTACGCTTCAGCCAGATATAGCTAGATGCCTAGTTAATCTATCTAGAGCTAGAGCTGGGGATCTACTATTAGACTTATTCTGTGGAGTCGGGGGTATATTGATAGAAGCAGCGATACTAGGCTGTAGAGTAGTAGGTCTCGATATGGATCTGGAGATGCTTCGCAGAGCTGAAGCTAACCTAAAGGGATATGGATTAGTATTCGAAGGACTTGTGAGAGGGGATGCACGTAAACCACCATTCTCGAATATCGATAGGATAGTTACGGATCCTCCCTACGGTAGGGCTTCATCCACTAAAGGTGTGAATCCTGTTAAGCTTATAGGAGATTTCCTCCAAGGAGCATACGATGTAATTAGTAGGAGGGGATACCTATGTTTCATGTCTCCGGTGGAATTCGATGCTTCTAAGCTTGTGGAGGATACTGGGTTCACCATCGTAGAGAGGTATACTCAAAAGGTTCATGGAAACTTAACTAGGGAGATACTTGTATGTAGGAGGTAGAGCTATGCCTTACCGTATAATATTCTTCGGTACATCGGCGGGTATGCCTACTCTAACCCGCAATCTACCTGGGATACTGCTCGAATGGGATTCGGATCTACTGCTATTCGATTGCGGTGAGGGTGTACAGCGTCGATTCATGGAGTATAGGATGGGTATGGGTAGACCTTTGAGAATCTTCATATCGCATATGCATGGGGATCACATCTTAGGTCTACCCGGTTTACTCCAAACGTTTTCGCTTCTAGATAGGAAGACTCCTGTAGAGGTTTACGGTCCGTCTAGGATCGAAGATTATTTACGCTGTATAAGGTGTACGATAGGTTTAAACCCTACATACGATCTGAGAATCTTTAAGGTTGAGGATGGCTTATACTATGATTTCGAATCCTATAGGATCTTATGCCGTAGGGTTCGGCATGGAGATGAATCCTACGGGTATAGATTCGAGGAGAAGGATAGGCCTGGCTTATTCAACCCTGATAAAGCTATAGCGCTAGGTATACCTAAGGGTCCTCTATGGAAGAAGCTCCAGCTTGGAGAATCTATAAAGCTTGATGATGGGAGGATTATAGAGCCTAAGGAGGTTCTAGGACCTCCGCGTAGAGGGTTTAAGCTAGCTTATACAGGCGACACGACTCCATGTAGAGCCGTAGAGGAGCTTGCTAGAGACGTGGACATACTCATACATGAAGCTACGTTCACAGAAGATCTAGCAGATAAAGCTACGGTTGAAGGGCATACTACGGCTGCTCAAGCTGCATACATAGCGTCGAGAAGCTCTGTTAAGCTCCTAATACTTACACATATATCTGCTAGGTATACCGCCGTGGATAGTCTTCTAGAAGAGGCGAAGAGAATCTATCCGAATGTAGTAGTAGCTGAGGATGGGTTAATCGTAGAGATACGGAGGGTAGAGGAGGGATACGAGTATAGGGTATACGCAGCTAAATGAGTATATCGATAACTGAGTATGTCTCGGTAGTTTATCCATGTATACGTTCAGCTTCGATCAGGTATACGATTTATATTCAGGCTTAAGCCCTATCGTTCAGATGTGACCCTATCATGCCTAGTAAACTGAATATAGTATTCATATTGTGCGATAGTATGGATGGGAGAATTATGGGATGTATGGATCATCCAGCTATGGTTAAAGCCACTCCGAACCTAGATAGGCTTGCAGATAGAGGTATACTGTTTAGCAATACATATGCTAATAGCCCTCTCTGCGTACCTTCCAGAGCTAGTATATGGAGCGGTATGTATGTATACAAATGTAAGGCTTGGAATAATTTTAAAGGCCTCGAGGAGGGGACACCTACATTCGAGGATCGCTTAAGGGATGCAGGATATATTCTTAAGATTATAGGGAAGACGGATTATCTTTCGGGCCATCATACAGAGAGGGCGAGGGTTAGTGCATGGACTAGGACGCCGAATAAGACGCTGCTACGTCCCACCCATACGGTGGAAGCTCCTAAAATCATACCTGGAAGGGTGGAGAGAGTTCATGAGAGGGATTGGATGAATGTGGATGAAGCGATTAAATGGTTGAAGGATGAAGCAGCTTCTATGGATAAACCTTTCATGCTCTATCTAGGGTTAAATGCACCTCACCCACCCTATAGAACTTCAGATGAATACTTTAATCTTATAAACGATGACGGGGTGGAGATTCCTCCGACCGATAAGAGTATTCATCCGGCTATAGAGTATTTTAGAAGGGTATGGATTACACGTTTCAGTTTATCTAAGGAGAGTATAAAGCTTGTTAGAAAGACTTACTTCGCTATGATATCCGAGGTCGATCGTATGGTTGGTAGGATCCTAGACTGCTTGGAAGATCTAAGCCTTACAGATTCTACATATATAATATTCTCGAGTGATCATGGGGATCACGCTATGGAGCATGGATTAACCCATAAGCATACTATGTATGAGCCATCGGTAAGGGTTCCACTTATAGTTTCAGGTCCAAGCATCATGAAGGGGTATAGGGTTAGAGATCTAGTTTCGCTGGTAGATCTCTACCCTACATTCATGGATATAGCTGGTTTAAGATATCCCGAGGGTATCGATGGATATAGTCTCACACCATTCTTTAGAGGGTTAAAGCCTAATAGGCCGGATTGGGTTTTCAGCGAATATCACGGCGAAGCCTCTGCTACGAGTATGTTTATGGTGAGGAGGAGTGTATGGAAGTATATAGTTTACGTAGGTATGCCTCCCCAGCTATTTAACCTAGAGGATGATCCATGGGAGGTGAACGATAAGTCAGGAGAATGCAGGGAGAAGGTAGAGGAGATGGAAAGCCTCCTTAGAAGCATAGTGGATTATATGGAGGTTTACAGAGAGGTTGAGGAGTATAATAGGGAAGCGTTCAGAAGGTGGCGGATCATGCATAAGGAAAGGGGCGATTATGAAAGGCTTATGGCTAGAATATTCTCAGGTTGGGAGGTAAGAGATGAGGAGGTTAAGCCTTGGACAGCTTTAGACGAGGAAGTTATATCTATATGGCTGGGTGAAAGGGTATCGTAGAAGAGGTTATGAATCTGATACTCTGTATGAAGCGATTATCCTTCTTCGAATCTATCTGGTGGTACGTAGTCTCCGAAACGTTTTCTACATTCGATTAAACGTTTAGCCTGCTCATCCAGTATATTGAGGAGTTCTATGGGTGTATCTAGAACCTTAGTCCTCCAGAACTCTATGACACGTTCGATCTTACGTAGATTCTCCGGTATACGTATCGTAAACTGCTCCTCGTAATCCTCGTATGCGTAATCCTTATTCAATACCTGCTTGAATAGCCTAGCTAGATCTTCATACTTCGGTATCAAACCAGTAGGCATCTTTAAAGCTTCGACATCGTTGTGTACACGTAGTTCTATCCATTTTATCCATACGTGCTTATCCATTCTATCGTTCAGGAATCTACCAGTCTTAAGATCTCTTAGAAAGTAGTTTACACCGAATATCAAAGGCTGCTTCCTAAGATTCCTACCAAATTCTATATAGTTCCTGATATACTGACCGAGAGGTATGGAGAGGAAATCCTGTATGCTCATAACGTTTATCTCGTACTTACCCTTCTCCTCGACTAAAGCGAACGTAGTCTCTGTTTCAAGCGAAGCACCATATGTTACGACTCCATGCTCCCAGCTGAAGGCTTGCTGTACAGGTACATAAGCTCTATAATCCCTACCGCCATAGATTATAGCTCCCAGTTCCACTCCTAACGGGTTATCCAGTTCTGGATCGCAATTAGGTAACGCTCTTAGAGATATAGTGTAACGAGCATTTTCGCTCGCTAGAGGGATCTCTTTACCATCAGGCCCGATCTTACCTTTAAACCATCTTCCGGAGAAGTTTTCACCCTCCTCAGGGAGGGGGCATCCCATACCTAGCCACCATGGCTTACCATCCTTAACGAGAACATTAGAGAATATAATCTCGCCTGGATTCGTAAGGATCTTGTATAGTAGTGGATCATCTATTGGGTTGATATCTTTCAGAATCCCGAATATACCGATCTCAGCGTTAACAGCACGACATACACCGTCGATATTACGGATGTAAGCTATATCATCGGCTAGTATCGTTTCCCCTGGAAGCATAGCTGTGGATGTTTTACCGCATGCACTCGGGAAAGCTCCAGCTATATACGTTTTACGACCGTTAGGTCCATGCACACCCATTATCATGAAATGCTCTGCAAGCCATCCCTCCCTATGAGCTTTACGTATAGCGAGACGAAGTGCAAGCTTCTTAAAACCTATAGAGTTACCTGCATATTGAGTATTAACACTGTAAACCGTATCGGTAATATAGTCTATGTAGATACGCTTCTTATCGTAGTTTACGCTTATCATCCTCTCATCGAGTTCACCCGCCGAATGTAGAGTTTTGAAGAATTCCATACCAGGCTTCATGCGGGTAAACACTCTATACCCGCTACGGTAGAGGAGGCTTACAGAGTGAGCTACATACCATGAATCTGTACACTCCATACAGGGTATCATAAAGACAGAATCCTCAGGGCCTAGAATCAGGAATCTAATTATCATCGTACGCCCTCTCATAGAACCTCTGAGAAGATCGAAGATCTCTCTCAACCCTTCATCCCTATCGATCTGATTTAACGCAGGACTTAGAAACTCGCCTTTAGGAACGAGAAACTTCGTTACCATACGATCTCTACCTTGATCGTAGTATCCATCGAAATGACATGTATGACCTGGTATCGCTAACGGAAACTCCTCACCGCTAGCGATAGCCATACGTCTAATATACTCTAATTCATCCATAGTATCGCTGCAAACAAAGATATCCTTAGGATCGCAGAGCTCGACAGCTTCAGCTATAAACCTATGAACATCAGGGTTAGGTATTCTAGAAAGCTTTCTGAAATTCTCTTCATCCATCCTCTCCCTCAACATCTCTAAATACGCGTTCATACTTTGCACTTCACTTATACCTCCACCAATATATTATGAGGAATCCACAAAGCTACCCGTCATACTTACAATCTCTACTCAATCAAGCTCACGTACCATAGATATAAACCTTAATCCGTAAAATATAACCTATGAACCTATCGAACATATCGGTTTGATCCATACTGTTAGAATCCTTGCTAGGGTAGCTTCACTTACGAAGCCAGCGATCTTTACTCAAAATAGAGCAGACTTAGCCTGCATAGAAACAATACCTTCTCATGGAGATTTAGACGACCTACCTTCGGATATCTTCCAGTATAACCTATATCCAAGGGGTTTTCCCTCTGTCCATCGATTTAATATCTAAGACATTCGATGCGTAGAGATGGATGGAGCCTAGTAATCTATTTTTACATATTCTTAAGTGACTATGTTTAAGATAGCGGAAATAGATCACGGAATAAGTAGGTGATGAAGCCAGTAGTCAAATATGAGAAGGATATAGCTTTCAGTGAGGATACAGCCTTCCCAGCAAAAATTCTCTTATCTAGAAATGATACACCTACCGCTAGCGTCAGATTGAGCACCATTAGTAGGAGCGAAAAAATGGGTATACATACACATGACGAAAGCGATCAAATAGAATACTGTATTAGAGGGAGAGCTATACTATTCATCGAGGGATTAGGCGAGAAAGAGATATTCGAAGGGACTTTCATCTACATCCCTAAAGGCGTGAGACATGGTCTCGTTAAAGTTATCGAACCCCTAACAATTCTAACAATCTTCATACCACCACTCTTCTAACGGAGATAGAATTCTCTGAAGCTATTATTAACGAAATATATCCCAAGATTATGTTATACTTCATATCGAAGGATCAAAAAGCATTGAATATGAAACTTTATAGTCGATAAACCGAGAAAGCTTTAAAGATTCTAACTCTAGCCCCCTTCGATACGAAAATTTTAGATGGGGAAGGTACAATGTAGAACATTCATCCTTACATAGCGTAGCTAAACTTTCTGAGGTTTTAGGATAGCTCCTACTCCAGACCCCCCTCTAGTTTTTCCATGCTATTTTTCCATACCCTGCTCCATAGAACTTCTATAGTACATGGAGAATCTAACCAT
>Ga0185307_1000314_pt1 | contig 31413 bp, 30 predicted proteins | sample LHCtaG_FD_128010 | JGI IMG/M metagenome (GOLD analysis project Ga0185307, IMG submission 128010) | Hot spring microbial communities from Little Hot Creek, USA to study Microbial Dark Matter (Phase II) - LHC4sed_matched (SPADES... | ecosystem: Environmental > Aquatic > Thermal springs > Hot... | reverse complement strand
AGTAATCCAGAAGGTCGGGATAGAGTCGAGGCAGCCGAACTCGGCTGTCAGGAAGTGTGTGAGGGTCCAGCTGATAAAGAATGGAAAGGTCGTGACGGCCTTCTGCCCGGGCGACGGAGCCCTCAACGTGATAGATGAGCATGATGAGGTGATAATCTGCGGGATCGGCGGGACCCTGGGCAGGTCCATGGGCGACCTCCCAGGCGTCCGATACAAGGTAGAGCTCGTGAATGGGGTTCCACTAAAGCTTCTAGTGCAGGGCAAGATACAGAAGCCGAAGAGGTAAACCCGCTAATAAGCCGGGTAAACCCGATCTTGCGGAGACATATTTGAAGCTAAAGTATTGGATTATGCTAGCTGCCCCTTCTTCCTCACAAGCTTCTCAAGCATCTCGATTATTACTCTTCTAGCAGCATTCTCATCCCTCATCAAGAGATTGTAAATATCATCTGGGGTCAATTCCTCAGAGCTGCTGAGAAGGATTAGTCTACCGCATATTATCTTGAAGGTTACCGTTGCCCCGCTCTCGCCGAAGAAGGCGGATAAAGCCTGGTAAAAGTCTCTAGGTCTTCTAAGGAATGCTGTGATAGGATCCTCGCCTAAAGCCTTCCTAAGGTGAAAGCTTAGAGCCGTGAAGCAGCTCCTCCCCAAGATCGCCTCGAGGATCGCCCTAAGAGCTTCCCGAAGATCACCCCACCCCCACGCCTCCCCGCCATCCAACATTGCACAATAATATACATGCACCTGATTTAGCCTTTTATCTCCGATGCCGGCGCTATTAATCCTCTAGGACAACATATTAAATACGCCTATAGCGGTCTCTGGCCCACCTTGGCCAGCATCTTATACGCCCCTTTCAGGGCCGTTTTGGGCCGTGTAATAATGATCTTTTTTGAGCACCAAAGTTTATATTTGTGCACTAATGCCTATCTCGCATGAACGGTGGCTGTCTTTGGCTCTGAATATCACGCTGAGAGACGGCTTAGGCTTGTAAGGCTTGATCTAGGGCTCACCCCCCTCCAGGTTTTCGGGGCCATAAGAGCTGCTTGGCGGGATGCCTTTCTCCTAGAATCTCTAACAGGCCCCAAGAGGCTCGCAGAATACAGCTTCATCGGCTTCGACCCCAAGCTAATCATCGAGTGTTATGAGGGGTTCTCGAGAATCCATGAGCATGGTTCTGTCGGCGAGGTGGAGGGTGATCCACTAGATCTGCTGAGAAGCCTAGCCCGGCCGATCGCGAGTGCCTCCCCCTCGCCCCGGTTTATCGGCGGCCTTGTAGGCTACGTCTCATATGAGGCCTCATTCCTCTGGGAGGATATCCGAGTGCGCGAGAAGCCGGGCAGCATCTTTCCGCTCATGAAGTTCGGCTTATTCGAGGACGCGCTGATCTACGATCATGGAAGGCGAATCTACTATTACTGCTCATGCGCTGGGGATGGTAGGCTGGATGTGGTCAAGAGGGTTCTGAGGGACGCTGCGCCGCCGTCCGCCACTCGTCGTCTCAGATACACCAGCCCGAGGAGCAACATGAGCATGGACGAGTTCATGGGCATCGTGGAGGCTGGAAGGAAGTATATTGAGCACGGCGATATCTTCCAAGTAGTTCTCTCACGGAGGCTTGAATTCGAGATCGAGGGAGACCTGCTCCCATTCTATCTCAGGCTTCGCGATCTTAATCCATCACCTTACATGTATTATCTCAGGCTCGGGGATGACGAGATTGTTGGAGCGAGCCCCGAGATGCTGGTTAGGGTTGAGGGCGTCAGAGTTGAGACGTTCCCGATAGCCGGGACTAGGCCGAGGATGAATGATCCGAGGCTGGAGGAGGAATCCGACCACGAGCTTCTCTCCGACGAGAAGGAGAGGGCGGAGCATGTTATGCTCGTCGATCTCGCTAGAAATGATCTCGCCAAGATCGCGGAGCCCGGATCAGTCGAGGTGAAGGACTTCATGACCCTAGTCAAGTATAGCCACGTCAAGCACATCGTCTCAAGAGTTGAGGCAAGGCTGAGAGATGGAGCCACGATGTATGATGCCTTCAAGGCCGTCTTCCCGGCTGGAACAGTCTCGGGGGCGCCAAAGCCTAGAGCGATGGAGATAATAGAGGAGCTTGAGCCCGTCAGGAGAGGCCCATATGCAGGGGCGATTGGATACTTCTCGCTGAATGGCTGCTGCGACTTCGCGATCACGATAAGAACCCTGATCAGGAGATCGTGCCTAGCCTACATCCAAGCGGGCGCCGGTATCGTCTGGGACTCAATCCCGGAGCGAGAGTGGAAGGAGACCCAGCATAAGATGATGGCGCTTGTGAGGGCCTTAGAGGAGGCTGGTGAGAGATGCGCGTCCTAATCCTAGACAATTTCGACTCATTCGTCTATAATCTCGCCGACTATGTTGGCAGGCTGGGAGCTGAGGCGATAGTTGTGCGAAGCAACAAGATCACCCTAAATGAGGTTGAGGAGATTGACCCGGATAGGATTATAATCTCGCCAGGCCCCGGCCATCCATCCGAGAAACAGTATACTGGAGTTTGCGAGGATGTCATCACGAGATTCTCGCGGGATACGCCGATACTGGGGGTATGCCTAGGCCATCAGCTGATAGTCCACGCGTTTGGCGGTAGGGTAATTAGGGCGAGGAGGATCGTGCATGGCAAGCCAAGTCCCATAAGCCATGATGGGAGGGGGATATTCGAAGGGCTTGAGAACCCGCTCATGGCCGGTAGATATCACTCACTCGTCGCCGATGAGGAGGGCCTGCCGGACTGCCTCGAGATATCCGCGAGATCGCTCGATGATGGCGAGATCATGGGGGTTAGGCATAGAAGCCTGCCTATCGCGGGCGTGCAGTTCCACCCCGAATCCATCCTAACCACCAGCGGGATCAAGATTCTCAGGAACTTCCTGGGGGGAATGATATGAGCATAGTCGAGGCGATAAAGCTGCTTGTGGAGCGTGGGGGCATAGAACCGGAGCTCGCGGCAAGATGCATGGAGGAGCTGATGAGGGGTAAGGCGACACATGCTCAGGCTGCCGCCTTCCTCACCGCCCTCCGTATACGGGGCGAGAATCCAGCGATAATAGCCGCCATGTCAGAGGTTATGAGAAGATTTGCGACACCGATACGGGTAAGCCCCACAAGGGGACGGCTGATAGACACGTGCGGGACCGGGGGCGACTTGGTAAAGACTATTAACGTCAGCACAGCGTCTGGACTTGTGGCCGCTGCTGCTGGATGCCGGGTCGCAAAACACGGCAATAGATCATTCACAGGCTACTGTGGCAGCGCGGACTTCCTTGAGGAGGTCGGCGTGAGGATAGACTTAGAGCCGGACATGGTTTCAAGGTGCATCGAGTCGCTGGGCTTCGGATTCATCTACGCGCCAAGATATCATCAATCAATGAAGAATGTCATGCCCGTGAGGAAGGAGATCGGAATAAGGACGATCTTCAACTTGCTGGGCCCCCTAACAAACCCGGCACCGGTGAATGCTCAGGTTCTCGGAGTCTTCTCCCGCGAGTTCATGGAGCGCGTGGCTGAGGCGGTCAAAATCCTTGGAAGGGAGGAGGCCGCGATAATCCATGGGGATGGCGGGATAGATGAGGCATCAATATTCTCCGAGACTATGGTGATCTGGATCAAGGATGGGGAGGCTAGGCGGGTGATACTCAGCCCTGAGAGCTTTGGGCTCGAGAAGGCGAGAGTTGAGGAGATAATCGTGGGAAGCAGGGATGAGTGCATCAGAAGAACCTTGGAGGCCTTGGCGGGGGCTCTTGGGAGAAGTCATCCATTAACGAGGCTCCTCCTCGCGAACTCATCGCTAACATTAATGGTCGGCGGATTGGCTGATGACCCGGCTGGTGGCGCGGAGATGGCTTGGCGCGTGATAGAATCGGGAAAGCCGATCGAGCTATTGAGGAGGCTCGTGAAGGAGACTGGCGGCGATCAAGATAGATTCGAGTCGTGGATGAGGGTGGTGGAATGAGCTTTCTAGAGAAGGCATGTGCCCAGGCGAGGAGAAGGGTTGCAGAGGGGTATTATAGCTTAGATGAATGCAAGGCGGCGGTGAAGAGGCCGAGCATGCTTAAGGCCTTGGATAAGCCCGGGATCTCGCTGATATGTGAGCTGAAGCTCCGATCACCATCCATGGGCTGGATCAGGGAGGAGCAGGATCCACTAAGCCTCGTAATGGAGATGGAGAACGCTGGGGCTGATGCTCTCTCGATCCTAACAGACCCTGACAACTTCTCCGGGTCAATAGGATATCTCGCGGAGGCCTCGGGAATCACAAGCCTCCCAATCTTGATGAAGGACTTCATAGTTTCTGAGGCCCAGATAGAGGCCGCCTATAGGGCGGGTGCATCAGCAATACTCCTAATATTCCCGGCCTTCTCGAGGGGCTGCACAGAGCTCGAGTTGAGGGATGCGATAGAGCTCGCCCACGGCATGGGGCTCGAGATCTTGCTTGAATCCTATACGATGGAGGACTTCAAAGCATCGCTTCACTATGATGCGGACCTCCTTGGGGTGAATTCTAGAAACCTCGACACGCTTGACCTCAGTCTCGACCGCGCTTATGAGATCATCGCGGCGCATGGCGGCGATTGTGAGCGGATAGTCCTCGAGAGCGGGATAACTTCGGCATCTGACGTGAGAAAATTTCTAGAGCTTGGCGTGAGCAAGTTCCTGGTTGGCACCTCGATCATGCGATCGAGGAGCATCGCGTCAAAGATAAGAGAGCTTAAGGGGGATCTGGGCGATGGTTAGGGTGAAGATCTGCGGGATAACGCGTGAGGCGGATTTGATGGCAGCCGCCATGCATGGCGCTGATGCAGTGGGCCTAGTGGTGGGCTTCCCAAGATCGCCGAGAAACCTCACGATCGAGAGGGCGAGAACTCTCAGGAGGATGGCGCCGCCATTCCTCGACGTAGTCCTAGTAGTTAATGGGAGCGATCGCGATATGCTGGCTAGGGCTATCCGCGAGATAAGGCCCGACGCTGTCCAAGTATATGGCGATATTGACCCAGATCAGTTGAGAGAGCTTGGAGTCAAGTGGATTATTAAGCCTGTTCAGGCAAATATTGACGCGGCGCCAGACTGCAATGGCTTCGACGCTATACTCCTCGACAGCAGCATGGGGAGGGGCTTGAAGCCCGACTGGAATGTATGCAGGAGGATCCGGGAGATGTCTGGGCTTCCCGTTATACTGGCTGGAGGCCTCAGCCCATCGAACATCCGGGACGCGATCCGGATAGTCAGGCCATATGGTGTTGATGTCTCGAGCGGGGTCGAGTCATCTCCCGGGATAAAGGACGCGCACATGATAAGAGAGTTTGTTAGGAGGGTTAGGGAGGTGGAGCTTGATGGGGTATAATCTTCCGACGAGCAATGGGAGGTTTGGCAGGTTCGGCGGGCGATATGTCCCCGAGACGCTGATGGAGGCGCTAAGCGACCTCGAGGAGAGCTATCTCAAGCTGAGGGATGATCCAGGGTTCAGGCGCGAGCTAGACTATATGCTCAGGGAGTATGCTGGCAGGCCGACGCCGCTCTACTACGCTGAGAACCTCACGAGGATGGTGGGCGGAGCGAAGATCTATCTCAAGCGCGAGGACCTGCTCCATGGAGGCGCCCACAAGATAAACAATACGCTGGGCCAGGGGTTGCTCGCCAAGCGGATGGGGAAGAGGAGGGTGATAGCTGAGACCGGGGCTGGGCAGCATGGCGTCGCGACCGCTATGGCCTGCGCAGTCCTCGGCCTGAGATGCGAGATCTACATGGGCGAGATAGACATGGAGAGGCAGAGGATGAACGTACAGAGGATGAGGCTTCTTGGCGCCGAGGTACACCCCGTCTCATCCGGATCGAAGACGTTGAAGGACGCGATAAACGAGGCGATAAGGGACTGGGTGACGAATGTCGAGACGACGTATTATCTGCTCGGATCATGTGTCGGCCCACATCCATATCCCATGATTGTCCGGGATTTCCAGTCTGTTATAGGATTGGAGACGAAGAGGCAGATTCTTGAGAAGGAGGGGAGGCTTCCAGACTACATCGTGGCATGCGTCGGCGGCGGGAGCAACGCGATAGGGATATTCCATCCATTCATCGAGGATCGCGAGGTTAAGCTGATCGGCGTCGAGGCCGGTGGAGAGGGTGAGGATCTCGGAAAACACTCAGCATCGCTCGTAAGAGGCATTGAGGGAGTTCTACATGGCGCGCTGACATATGTCTTGCAGGATGATGATGGGCAGATAGCTGGAACACATAGCATAGCAGCCGGCCTAGACTATCCCGCGGTCGGGCCGGAGCACGCCTACCTCAAGGAGATGGGGAGAGCCCAATACTTCACGGTAACAGATGAAGAAGCTCTCCAAGCATTCCTAGCATTATCGAGGACTGAGGGAATTCTGCCGGCACTCGAATCCGCCCATGCACTAGCATACGCGATGAAGCTCGCCGAGAACATCGGGAGAGACGAGATAATAGTCGTGAATCTCTCGGGCAGGGGAGACAAGGATCTCGAGACAGTCTTGAGGAGGCTTGGGAGATGAACGGGATCGAAGAGAGGTTTAAGCGAGCGAGGAGAATAGGCCGATCAATCTTCATACCATATATCACGGGCGGATACCCTGACATGGAGACATGTAGAAGAATACTTGAGGCGATGGCGGAGGCCGGGGCGGAGATAATCGAGCTGGGAATACCGTTCTCTGACCCTATAGCGGATGGCGTCACGATACAGGAGGCGACCTTCAAGGCTCTTCAGGCAGGGGCGACCCCACGGAAGGTCCTAGAGCTCGCCAAGGAGATCTCATCGAGGCATAACGTCTCGATCGTGATCCTGACATATCTTAACCCCGTCTATCGTATGGGCTTGAGGAGATTTATGGAGGAGGCCTCGAGACATGGAGTCGGCGGAGTAATTATACCGGATCTACCCCTCGAGGAGGCCGGCCCCGTGAAGAGGATCGCCATGGAGCATGGCATCTCGCTGGTGCTCCTAGCAGCGCCGACGACGAGTGATGAGAGGCTCGCGAAAATCCTAGACGAGACGATGGGATTCGCATATCTCGTATCCCTCACCGGGACGACGGGCGAGAGAGAGTCCCTCCCGCCGACAGCAATCCAGCTACTCCGGAGAAGCAAGAGCCTGAACCCCGAGAAGCCGGTGGCAGTGGGCTTCGGAGTCTCGAGGCCGGATCAAGCGGTTGAGCTCGCCAAGCTCGGCGCCGATGGCATTATAGCTGGGAGCAGGATAATCTCCGAGATAAAAAGGAGCCCAGTGTGCCCTGAGAGGGCTGTTGAGAGGCTCGTAAAGGGGTTTGTTGAGGCGCTAAGCAATCCTGGCCAATAGCTGGAGCCCCCTCCCTTGAGCGGGATCTAGTCGCCGGAGCGGGAGGACCCACTGAGGCAATCTTTATAACGAGACTGAGATTCTCCGAGAAAGGGCTTCGTGGCCCAAGTTCCGCGTGGAAGGTCTCCGGAGAAGCTTTGGAGGATCTCTGAGGATAGGCGGAGCAGGCTGATAATCGCCCTCGATCTCCATGATAATTCAGCGGACAAGCGGCAGCTCATCAAAAGGTGCATTAGCCTTCTTGATGGGCTTCGGGAGCTCAGTGTCGGGGTGAAGATTGGGCTGCCGCTAAGCCTCTCGATAGGGTTTGACGGTGTATCCGAGATCCTAGACCGCTTCAAGGGGGAGTTCTACATGATCGCGGACTTCAAGCTATCAGATATACCCGAGATAATTCAGGTCGTGCTTGAGAGCTTCTGGAGAATCGGGTTTGACGCCGCGATAGCCCACCTGTTCCAAGGAGGGGTCGGCGAGGTGAGGCGTAGCATAGACCTCTTCGGGGTCGTTGCCATGAGCCATCCACAGGCACGGTTAATCCAGCAGAGCTTTCATAGGCTGTTGGAGGAGGCTAAGACGGCTGGCGTGGACGGTATAATAGTTGGGGCGACGCGGGGCGAGTTGATCGCGGAGGCGAGAAGGATTCTCCCGGAGATGACTATCCTCTCACCAGGCATAGTCACACAGGGCGCAAGCCCGGCGCATGCGCTGAGGATGGGTGGAGACTTCGAGATAGTTGGGAGGGCGATAATGATGGCGGAGAAGCCCCTCGAGGCAGCCCGCATGATAGTGGAGGCTGAGAGAGATGTCCTATGCGCGTGAGGTTTCCGGGATATTGAGGAGCGCCAACTGCGTGAAGATTGGGAGATTCATCCTAAGCTCCGGCGGCGAGAGCACGATATACATAGACCTGAGATCCGTTATCTCGCATCCAAGGGAGTTCAGGGCGCTGGTAGAGCTATGCGCCCGGAGGATAAGGGAGCTGGAATTCGAGATGCTCGCAGGCGTCGAGTCGAGCGGGATACCGCTTGCAACGGCGCTTGCGCTAATCATGGAGAGGCCGATGATTTACGTTAGGAAGGAGCAGAAGGCTCATGGGACGCGGAAGATGATTGAGGGGGATTTCGCGACTGGGGTGAGGGCGCTTCTCGTGGACGATGTCGCGACGACGGGGTCATCGCTGGAGAAAGCGGTCTCAGCGTTGAGATCAGAGGGCCTCGTGGTCGAGAATGCATTCGTCGTGGTTGACCGGGAGGAGGGTGCCGGGGAGAGGCTGGAAAAGCTTGGCGTGAGGCTATACTCCATGATAACGCTTAGCCAGCTAACCTCGCTGCTCGAGGTAAGCGGGGAGGTGATGCGAAATGCTAAGGGGTAGAGACATAATATCCGTAAATGATTTGAGTAGGCAGGATTTCGAAGAGATCTTCAAGATAGCTGATGAGATCCTTGAGGCGCCGGAGAAATGGTCCTCCATTCTCAGGGGTAGGATAATGGCGACAGCGTTCTTCGAGCCCAGCACTAGGACTAGGCTAAGCTTTCAGACAGCGATGCTAAGGCTGGGCGGAGAGGTAATAGACTTGGGTGAGGTTGAGAAGAGCTCGATAGCCAAGGGAGAGAATCTCTCTGACACCGTGAGAATGCTGGACTCGTATGCTGATGTGATAGTGATAAGGCATAAGCTTGAGGGCGCGGCGAAGCTCGCGGCCGAGGTCGCAGAGAAGCCCGTGATAAACGCGGGGGATGGTAGCAGAAACCACCCGACACAGGCCATGATAGACCTCTACACTATAAAGAGGCTTCACGGGGGAATAGATGGATTGACGATAGGCGTCTTGGGAGACCTGAAGTATGGGAGGGCGACGAACTCCTTCATAGCCGCCTTGACAAAGTTTAGGATAGGGAGGCTATACTTGATCTCGCCGCCCCAGCTAAGGGTCAGGGATGATACTCGTGAACTCCTAGTGGAGGCGGGCATAGATTTCAGGGAGGTTGAGAGGCTCGAGGAGGTGGTGGGAGAGCTTGACGTCCTCTACGCGAGCAGGATACAGAGGGAGAGATTCCCAGACCCAAGCGAGTATGAGATGGTGAGGGGGAGCTACATGATAACGGGGGAGAGCCTTAGAGGCGCCAAGAAGAACCTGACAATACTCCATCCGCTGCCAAGAGTGGATGAAATAAGCTTCGAGGTGGACTCGACACCATATGCCAAATACTTTGAGCAGGCTGCTCTCGGGGTTCCCGTGAGAATGGCCCTCCTCAAGCTAATACTCGTGGGGTGATATGTGATGGCGGAGAAGCCACTGCTCGTAGCAAAGATAAGAAATGGGACGATCATAGATCATATCCCGGCGGGCCGAGCCCTCAGCATCCTGAGGCTCATGGGGATAACGGGTAAGGAGGGATTCACGGTCGCGATCGTCATGAATGTTGAGAGCAGGAAGCTCGGCAGGAAGGATATAATCAAGGTGGAGGGACTGGAGCTAAGGCCCGAGGACACGGATAAGATCGCCCTTCTGGCCCCTATGGCGACGATAAACGTGGTAAAGGACTACACGGTCGTTGAGAAGAGGAAAGCTGTCCCGCCCAAGATTGTTGAGGGGTTCCTCAGATGCAAGAACCCGAACTGCATCACGAATCAGAGGAATGAGCCGGTTAAGCCCAGGTTCATAACCGCGAGCTATGACCCGCTTAAGCTCGTTTGCGACTACTGCGGCCTAGCCCTAACATTCGACGACATCGCACGGCAGCTGGAGTCGAGGCCATGAGCTACATTACAGGAGTGATAGAGGGGATGAGAGGCCTGACCAAGAGCATCAAGGAATACGAGATCCTCTTGGAGGATCGCGTCGAGCCCGAGCCCGGCCAGTTCGCGATGCTCTGGATACCCCGCGTCGGAGAGATACCATTAAGCTTCGCCGACGCCGAGGATAACACCGTCAAGTTCATAGTGGCGAGGGTTGGAAGGGTCACGGGCTACATGCATGAGAGGCTCATGGCCGGTGATAGGGTCTTCATCCGAGGGCCTCTTGGAAGGGGGTTCACGCGGGCCCCAGGCGGTCGTGCGCTCCTAGTAGCCGGCGGATACGGCCTCGCTCCACTATACTTCCTAGCGAAGAAGCTGAGAGCCATGGGATGCGGTGTAAAGGCACTCCTAGGCTTCAAGTCCGATGTCGACATATTCTACCGGGAGGAGTTCGAGAGGCTCGGCGAGGTCGAGATTTCGGTCGAGCATGGATCATCCGGCTATCGCGGAACAGTCCTCGACCTATTCAGGAGTGTGATCCGGGACGGGAGCTATGACATGGTCTATGTCTGCGGGAAGGAGGAGCTGAATCTAGGGGTGATGCGGGAGTGCTTGAGGGCTGGACTGCCGGTTGAAGCATCATTTGAGAGGAGGATAAGATGCGGCGCCGGGATATGCGGCTCATGTTCTATCGAGCCGCTTGGGCTTAGAGTCTGCAGGGATGGCCCGATCCTCGATGGAAGGATAATCGCGCCGATGCTGGAGGCTGATGAGGATTGAGGGTTGATCTCGTGATCGAGGGTAAGGCGTATTTGGATGGCAGGCTGATCGAGGCGGCGGTCGCGATAGATGATGGCGTGATAACATCGATCTCGAGCCCGGCTCTCGCCCCAAGCGCCGATGAGAAGATCGTGCTGAGGCAGGGCCAGATAATGCTCCCGGGAATGGTGGATATGCATGTGCATCTAAGAGACTTTAACCAGGCGTATAAGGAGGACTGGTATACTGGGACGCTCGCGGCCTTGCGTGGAGGCGTAACACTGGTCGCCGACATGCCGAACAATGATCCATTCATAGACTCACTCGAGAGGCTGATGAAGAAGCTCGAGATCGCGGCGAGAAAAGCCCTTGTAGACTTCGCACTCTACTGCGGCGCGCCTAGGGACTTACGCGAGATACCTGAGATCAGGAGAATAGCATGCGGCTTCAAGATATATCCGGAGGATTATGGTAAGCTGCCCAGCATAATCAACTGCCTCGAGGGAGATCTCGTCGTCGTCCACCCGGAAGACTTGGAGACGATAATGCGGGAGAGGGGGATGATCGCCGAGCCGAAAATCGAGGATCATGGGAGAATAAGGCCGAGGATGGCCGAGGTAAGAGCCGTGGAGAACATGCTAAGGATCGCTGGGAGCGGTCGTATAAGGCTCCACCTCACCCACCTGACAACCAAGGACTCAATAATGATGATAGCGTCATCAAAGCTCCGCGGGGCAAATATCTCATGCGACGCAACCCTGCATCATGCGCTCCTCTCATCGGGTGTTCTGAGGCGATTCGGCGGGATAGCGAAGGTGAATCCACCCCTCAGGAGCATGGAGGATGCGGACGCTGTTCTGAACGCTATACGGCTTGGGCTCGTTGACGCGATAGCATCGGATCACGCGCCGCACCTGCTCGAGGAGAAGGTCCGCAGTGGCTATGATGAGGTTCCACCCGGCTTCCCCGGCCTAGAGATCTATCTGCCGCTAATCATGACCCAGATAATGGATGGCGTTATGCCGCTCAAGGCCTTAGATCTCTACTCTCGCAGACCTGCGGAGATCTTGGGAGCTCGTAAGGGCGCCCTCGAGCCCGGCATGGATGGCGACGTGGTGATCGTCGAGCTTGGAAGAGAACAGGCCATAGATCCATCGAGGTTCGCCTCGAAGGCCAAGTATTCTCCATTCGAGGGCTGGATGGTGAAGGCCGAGGTTAGGATGGTTTTCCTGCGCGGCGTTCTAGCGCTGGAGGATGGTGAGCCCGTGGTCGGGATGGGGTTTGGGAGACATGTCGCCGGATCTTGAGGTGGAGCTTGCCGGGCTCAGGCTGAGGAACCCGACAATCCTCGCATCGGGGATCCTCGGATCATCTTATGGGCTGATGAGGAGGGTTGAGAAGGCTGGCGCTGGCGCGATAACCACCAAGACTATCACGCGTGAGCCGAGGGAGGGCTACTCAAACCCGGTATTCGCGGATCTCGGATTCGGATATCTCAATGCTATGGGGCTGCCGAACCTGGGGATAACAGCCTTCAAGATGGAGCTGAGAAGAGCTGTGGAGAACATCAGGATACCGGTGATCGCGAGTATAGGCGGCAGGGATGAGAGCGAGTTCATGGATGTCGCGGAGCATGCTCTGGATGCTGGATGCAGCGCGATCGAGCTTAACCTCTCATGCCCACACGTGGGGGGATATGGGCTGGAGATAGGCTCAGACATCCAGCTCGCATGCAACATAATAAGATCGGTCAGGAGCATATCATCGAGGCCTGTCTTCGTGAAGATCTCGGCCTATCAGGCTAGGCCGGATATCGTCTCTCGCTATATCGGCTCTGGGGCTGATGGCGTGACAGCGATAAACACGATCCGGGCGGCGGCGATAAGCGTGGAATCCATGACGCCGATATTATCCAACATCTTTGGGGGTCTCTCGGGGCCATGTATCAGGCCGATAGCCGTCGCGGCTGTATACGAGATTAGGCGGGAGCTCCCGGATGTGCCCATAATCGGCGTCGGCGGCGTGGATGGCTGGAGGGCTGCGCTAGAGCTAATCCTCGCGGGAGCTAATGCCGTCGGAGTGGGCTCGGCGATAGCTAGGAAAGACCTCGAGATATTCAGGGAGATTATCGAAGGATTAAGAAGCTTTCTCACCTCGAGAGGATTCAAATCCATCAAGGAGCTGGTGGGGTATGCACAGAGACCATGAGGAGCATTCGCGGGGTGGATGAATTATGAGCGGCTCAGAAACGAGGTTCATCTTTGTCACTGGTGGCGTCTTGAGCGGCCTGGGAAAGGGCGTTGTAACAGCCTCAATAGGGAAGCTCCTCCAATTCAGGGGATACACAGTCGATGCTGTGAAGATAGACCCGTATCTTAACGTTGATCCGGGGACGCTCAACCCCGTGGAGCATGGGGAGGTCTTCGTCTGTGAGGAGGTCTGGGAGTTCGAGGCCGCCCCCGGATACAGGTTCAGGATAGCCGAGATAGATCAGGACTTCGGGACCTATGAGCGCTTCCTCGAGATGAATATGCATCCATCGAATAACATTACCTCGGGACAGGTCTATCTGAGCGTGATATTGAAGGAGAGGGTCGGCGAGTTCCTCGGAAAAACAATACAGGTCATACCGCATATAACTGACGAGATAAAGCGGAGGATACTCGGGGCCTCGCAGAGGCTTAAGCCGGATGTTCTGCTCGTCGAGATAGGCGGAACGGTCGGCGACATCGAGGTCATGCCATTCCTAGAGGCCCTGAGGCAGCTAATGCTAGAGCTTGGGAAAGGGAGGATAATACTCGTACACGTCACGCTCATCCCATATCTTGAGACTGTTGGGCAGCTCAAGACCAAGCCGACCCAGCATAGCGTGAAGCTCCTCCAGAGCATGGGCCTTCAACCAGACATCATAGTCGGGAGGAGCAGGATAGAGCTCCCGGAGGAGATCAAGGAGAAGATAAGCCTCTTCTGCAGCGTGCCGAGGCATGCCGTGATCTCGGACCCGGATCTCGAGACTCCCTACGAGCTTCCCATTATCTTCGAGAGGCAGGGGCTTGGAGACCTGATATGCAGCCTCCTAGGACTCCCAAGAAGAAGACCGGATGATGAGGTGGTGAGTGAGTGGAGCGAGCTGGTTAGGAGGCTTAAGGAGCCCTCAGACCGCGTCAGGATAGCCATGCCGGGGAAATACTGCATGATCTCCGATAGCTATATCAGTATAATCGAGGCTCTCAGGTCATCCGCCGCATGGCTTGGACTGAAAGCAGAGCCAATCCTAATAGAGACCGAGGAGTTTGAACGAGATCCCGAGAAGCTTAGAATCCTCGATGATGTTGATGGAATACTCCTCACGCCGGGGTTCGGCGCTAGAGGCGTTGAGGGGATGATCATGGCGGCGGAGCACGCGATAAGGAAGCAGATACCCCTACTCGGAATATGCTTCGGGGCCCAGCTCCTCTTCGTCGCCTTCTCAAGGCTCATCCTAGGACTGAGAGATGCCCACTCCACGGAGGTTGACCCAAATACTCCGCATCCAGTAGTGGATCTTCTCAGCGAGCAGCGGGAGATGAACCTCAAGGGAGGGACGATGAAGCTTGGTGGAAGGCCCGTGAAACTGATCCTCGGGACAAAGCTATACCAGGCATACAAGTCGGGGAGGATAATCGAGAGGTTTAGGCACAGGTATCATATAAGCCCGAGATACGCGGAGCTCGCCGCGGGGAAGGGCCTCATGATCTCGGCATACGATGAGCTTGATGGAACGATATGCGGGATAGAGCTCAGGGACGCCTGGATAGTTGGAGTCCAATTCCACCCAGAGTTCAAGAGCAGGCCGAGAAAGCCATCACCACTCTTCATAGAATTCATAAAAGCATCATGTGAAAATCGGAGAAAAAGGGAGGGTATTATGGGCTAGCCGCCTCTCAGGGCTTTACCTTTGATCGGCCCGGCGGTGTTATCGGCGGCTTCCTCTCCTTCTCGCCTCGCTGAAGCTCCCTCTCCGGCGGAGTCCTATCCGGGCCATGCTTACCCATCTTCTCGGATGCTTTCTCGATAAGCTTCTCGGCATGCTTGATCAATCCCTTAGCTGAGGCGGCGGCGCCGGCCAGCTCGCTCAAGCTCAGGTTGCCCGATGCAAGCTTATCCTTAAGCGCCTCAAGTTCTATCATCCCCCTCTCTATTTCATTCACGAGATCTGTTAGATTTAGTCTCAAGGCCTCATCCCTGAGCTCCTGAAGCCTGCCAATATACTCCTCGATCGTCTCATTAAGCCTCTCAGCCCTTTCCTTCACTATTGACTCAAGCTCCTCCCTAGCCCTCTCACGCGTGATGTTTCCGGGCGGATGGCCCGCGGACATTCTATCAATAAGCTGCCTCAGAACCTCCCTCGCTACCGCTATCCTCTCTATATTACGCTCTATCACCTCTACAGCCCTCTCTGATGCATTAACCTCCATGAGCCTCATCTTGACCCTCTCGAGGACTAGTAGGACCTTGCTCGAGGCATTCAAGGCATTCAATAGGCCGAAGATGGCGCCGGATCCAGCCGCACTCTCACTATAGTTCATCGCCTCCTCGGAGAACCTCGCGGCAAACCTGTGCCTCAGCATCTCCCTAACACTCTTCATGAGATGCGCGACATCCCTGACCGTCAGGTTCTCCCCAGCCCTCTCCCTGATCCACTCCATAATCTTCTCCCTAACCTGCTCCGCCTCGCCCGGCGTTAAGTTCATCCTCATCAAGGTCATGTTCAGCCTCTCCCTAACCCTTTCGAGAAGCCTCAGGGCGACTCGCTCCTGGCTAAAAGTCGCATTACATCTCGAGATTGATTCCCTGATCTCGGCTAGAAGGGCCTCAGCCTCCGCGATGAATGCTCTAAGCTCTTCCTCAGATAACGCTGAGATATTCATGGAGACAAGCGCCTGGATCTCGCTCCTCAAGGAATCAGGGATGTTTGCGATGTTCGCGGCCCTCTCCAGAACCCTCTGGAGGACATGTGCGCGCAGACTCAGCCTCTCAAGCTCCCTGCTGGGGGCTTCGGGGTTCGCCTGGCCGGCAGCCTGACCATATACAGCCATAATGGGAGATACCGCGAGCAGGAGGAGAAGCACGATGGCGATTGCTTGGAAGCTCATCCTTGCCCTCATCACCACATGCTCACCGGATATCATAGAGTATGGTCATGATTTTAGGGAATCTCGGGAATCCCAGTTCCAAATGGTTTCACTGCCAGGAACTCGGCGGAAATCCCCGGCCCGGCTTTTTGAGGAGTATGAGCCTGTTTAGGGCCCCCTCCTTCACGATCTGTATGTATCCGAGCTTCCCGAGCTTCTTGACATGCCTCCATAGCGTGGTCTTCGGGAGGCCGAGGGCCGCCTGAAGCTCCCCCTGGAGAATGGAGCCGCCCGAATTCTCGATAGCCTCCAAGATTATCCTATCAAGCTTTGTTAAAGCATGATCCTCGCCAGGCATCCTCCTGCCTCTCGACCTGGAGTAGGCGAGAATCGCCGCGACCACGATTATCACGATCACGACTAAGCCCACTGTTATGATTGGATCGATGAGCCGGGCTCCAGACGTCTCGATGGACTCGGTCGCATATGTGCCCGATATCTGAGCGATTGTGATGGATGTTACAGTTTCCGTCCGGGTTGCGGTGATGGTTGGCTGCGGAGTCGCTCCAGCCCTCACGGCATATTCTATCCTCTCCGGGCCATGGAACTCTATCACGAGATCGCCCTCAACATATTCAATCCCTTCGATGCTCCTCGGGACTGTTAGCAGGATTACTTGGGGAGATATCCTCAACCTCGTAAGGTTCCCCCCGCCGATATCGAAACTGAGGATATTATTCCTCGCCGACACGTTGACCATATATGTTATCTCCGCATCGCCGGGCGCGGGGGAGAAGAAGTAGAGGATTCCATCCTCGTAGATTGCGGCAACACATTCGCTGCCAACGCGAACCTCGATAGTCTCCGGGATGGGCTCGGCCGGCAGCCTAACCTCATTCAAGCCCTCAACGGTTCTCAAGCTCAGATATGCCTCGACGATGCCGCTCGAGTCTATTATGATGAGGGTTGTGGTGGGCTGTGAGGCCAGTAGCAGGAGCGCGAGGAGGGGGATGATCTTCAAGGCTCCTCTCAAGGGTTGCCGGATGCTAGCAGATATTAAGCCTAGCGCTCATCGAAATACTCATTAAGCCTATCCACGCACTATAGCGTTGAATGCAGATCACTTGTCCGAGTTGCGGAGCGTTTGTAGAGATCGAGAAGGTCTTCTGCATGAGATGTGGTGGAAGAGTTGTCCCGCTGACGAGATATGATCTAGAGGTATCGGACTTCATCTACCCGCCCGATCGCGATGCGATGGAGAATCTGAGGGACTTTGAGGCTCTCTCACCAATAGTTGATGAGCTCATGATCAAGCGCCATGTGCATCAGATTCTATCCAGGCTTCGTGGATCCTCGAGGAGGATTGACTATTCATCAGAGCTCGGCTCTATAATAAGGGAGTGCGGGATAATCCTCGGCCTCCCCGGGCTTCCAGAGGCATATCTGCTGAGATCAGGCGCGCCAACCGCCTTCACCTTCGGGTCGCGTGATAGGCAGTTTCTCGTGATAAGCTCTGGGCTCCTCGAGATCCTTGACAGTGGCGAGGTTAAAGCGGTCCTAGGCCATGAGCTCGGCCATGTAAAGTGTCATCATATCAGGTATCATACGCTGGCGGAGGTGCTTGTCAGGGGAGCCGAGTTCTCCCTCGACCTCGCCGGGGGATTATTGAACATGCTCTCGCCCATCCTCCGGCTGATGCTCCTCTCATGGCATAGAGAGTCCGAGATATCGGCTGATAGGGCCGCGCTAATAGTCTCCGGAGACCCGGCAAAGCCAATAAGCCTTCTACGAAAGCTTGCGAGAATACTTCCAGCGCTCGATGAGCCGGCATTAGAGCCAGTAACCACACATCCGACACACGAGGAGAGGATCAATCATATCCTAGAGTTTTATCGAAGCCCGGAGTATAGGGCTGTTAGGGGGAAGGTTGAGTGGAGGCTGGCCATCTCCAAGGCGATTTCGCCAATTTGCAGATTCTGCAGGGGATCAAAGCCACTGTCAAGCCTCTTCTGCCCGAGATGCGGCAGGAGCCAAGTCTAGAATCATAAAATTATGGCTCTGGACTAATGACTCTAGAAGATCTGGATGAGGTTCGTGGTGGTCGCCGAGAAGCCGAGTGTCGCGAGGAGGATTAGGGAGGCTCTGAGGAGAAGCGATGTCATAGTGACTTCTGTCAGGGGGCATGTACTCGACTCCGAGTTCTCCGAGGAATATGGATGGGGAAGATGTGACCCGCTCAAGCTCTTTGATGTCCGCGAGTTTAGGGATGAAGTGAGGGATGCGAGGGCCATTAGGGAGCTCAGGAAGCTGTTCAGGGAGGCTGACGTGCTCGTGATAGCAACGGATAATGACTCGGAGGGCGAGCTGATAGGCGCCGAGATACTGAAGATCTGGAGGGAGGTTAGGGGGGATGCTCCATATAAGCGGATGAGGTTCAACAGCACGGATCTGGGCGAGCTTAGGAGAGCGTGGCAAAGCCTCGAGGATGACTTGAACTGGGGCTGGGTGATGAAGGCGCTTTTCAGGCAGAGGTTCGACCTAATCACAGGTGCAGCATTTACAAGGCTTCTAACGCTATCGACTAGGAAGCATGATCGTAGTGTGAGGCTGATAAGCTGGGGGAGTTGCCAAGCTCCAACACTCTGGTTCATAGTTAAGCGAGAGCTTGAGCGGATAAACTTCAAGCCTAAGCCCTTCTGGACGATCAAGGCGACTCTCGAGACAGAGCTTGGAGAGAGGTTTGAGGCGGAGAGTGATAGGTTCTGGGATCATGGCGAGGCGTGGGGAGCATTCGAGAGGGCATACAGCGCCAGATACGCGGTGGTCGAGAAGTTTGATGAGAGGATCATGGAAGTTGCGAGGCCGACGCCGATCCGGACTGATGACCTATTAAGGGACTTGTCGAGGATAACAGGCCAGCCAGCTGCCAAGATACTCCAAGTCGCCGAGAACCTCTACGCCGAGGGATACATCTCCTATCCTAGGACGGATACGAACAGGTACAGGCCTGGATTCGACTTTGAGCAGCCTCTCCGTGCAGCGGCTCAGGGGCTTGGTGTGAAGCCTCCTCTCGCTCGGCCAAGCCCTAGGCAGGGCAGCCTTGATGATGGCGCTCATACGCCCATCTACCCAATAGCCCCCTACACAGGCTCAGGCCTTAGCCTAGAGGTCTGGAGATATGTCGCGAAAAGATTCCTTGCCAATGCATTCTACATCGATGCGATTAAGAGGCTGAGGTCTGTGGAGCTCAGCATTGCGGGCATAAAGCTAAAGGCCTCAGGATCAGAGCTGGTGGAGCCGGGATTCTTCGAGGTATACGAGTACTTTAGGCCTGAGGATAACCCGATCCCGGAGCTCGTGGTTGGTGGGAGGCTGAGGATAGCGTCCATCAGGCTTCATGAGGGGAAGACCAAGCCTCCCGATAGGCTGACCGAGGCGGAACTTCTTAGGCTCATGGAAGAGCATGGGATAGGAACCGACGCCACAAGGGCGAGCTTTCCACAGCTCATCAGGGAGAGGGGATATGCTGTCAAGGAGAAGGGGACATTCAAGCCAACACCCTTGGGTATGAAGCTGATCGAGGTTCTCGAGTCGATAGATCCAAAGCTCGTGACGCCCGAGACTAGGAGGAGGATCGAGGAGATGATGAGCAGAATTGAGAGGGGCGAGATAACATATGAGGAGGCTCTCGAGAAGGCTACCCTCGAGTATAAGGGGCTATTCAAGAAACTGGTGGAGAGGATTGATAAGAAAGCAGCGGAGCTCGCATCAGCAATGTCATCCACCTCCTAATGAGAGAATGTTAAGCTGATCCATATCCTAGGGTTTAGGGCTCACGGGATCCGTTGTGGAGAAGAGGATATATCGGCGTCTGGAGTCTTGATCCGCCGGGATGTCGGAGCTGGATGAGCTGAGGAGAATGATAGATGAGATTGATTCCGAGATCCTCCGACTCGTCGCGAGGAGGGTCGAGATAGCCCGGAGGATAGGTGAGTTGAAGAGGGCTGGCGGATTACCGGTGGCTGACTTGGAGCGCGAGGAGGAGGTCTTGAGGCGCGGGGGGGAGTTCGCCGAGTCTCTCGGGATAGATAAGGGGCTGACTCTGATCGCGCTTAGAGCACTTATCGGGATATGCAGGAGGGCGCAGAGCCCGGGGAGAGTATCCTACCTCGGCCCTAGGGGATCATTCAGCGAGGAGGCGGCTTTTAAGGCCCTACTCAGCAGGGGGCTTGAGCCATATCCCATGCCGACGATAAAAGATGTCTTTAGGGCTGTCGAGTCCGGTGACGCGCAGTATGGCGTTGTTCCTGTCGAGAACTCGATCGAGGGAGGTGTGAGGGAGACGCTAGATCTACTCGTCGAGACGCCATTAAGAGTATGCGGGGAGATCCAGGTTAAGATAAGCCTCAACTTGATAGCCAAGCCCGGGATGAGGCTCGAGGACATACGTATTATCATGAGCCACCCAACCGCTCTAGCGCAGTGTAGGGGGTTCCTGAGCAGAGCCTTGAAGAATGTTAGGGTTGAGGATTGCCCGAGCACGGCGGAGGCCGTGAGAAGGGCTCTAGAATGTGATGGCGCGGCCGCGATAGCATCCAAGATGGCCGCGGTGGTGTATGGCGGCGAGATCCTTGCAAGCGATATACAGGATGTAAAGGATGATGTGACCAGGTTCTTCATAATCGGGCGGGAGCGGCTAGCGGGTTCGGGCAGGAGAAAGACCTCGATAATCTTCAGGCTTCAGCATAGGCCCGGCTCGCTCCATGAAGCCCTCTCAATATTAGCCTCAAAGAAGATTAACCTGACGAGGATAGAGTCGAGGCCCGTGAAGGAGAGGCCATGGGAGTATCTCTTCCATGTTGACTTCGAGGGTGATGGAGAGGCTGAGGAGAGGTGTATCGAGGCGTTGAGGGAGCTAGGTGAGAAGGCTCTCTTCCTCAAGATCCTTGGATCATATGAGGAGCTCGGGTGAGATCTTGGAGAAGCCACTTGATCTGAGGCTCGCGATAATTGGGGCTGGCGGGATGGCGAGGATCCTTACAAGGATCTTTAAGGGCAGGGTATCGGAGGTGGCTATAATATCGAGGAGCCCTGAGAAGGCGAGAAGGTTCTCGAGGATGATGGGGGTAAGCTGCTCGGCGATGGAGTCCATCGGGGAATATGATGCGGTGATATTAACGACGCCATCACAACATATCCCGGAAATGGTGGGAAAGATCTCGCCCCTCCTCCGGGATGGATCCCTCCTCATGGACATCTCATCGGTCAAGCTCGGCGTCATCGAGAAGGTGCTGGAGCTTTTACCAGGTGGCGTCGAGTATCTGAGCATCCACCCGCTCCTCGGGCCTGCTGCCAGAAAGCTCGCAGGCAACCGCGTAATACTCATCCCTATTCGAGGCTCATCCTACATCGAGGTGATTAGGATGATCTTTGAGGATGCTGGGCTGAGGGTGGCCCTCTCAACCCCGGAAGAGCATGATGAGATAATGGCCTATGTCCAAGTCGCCCATCACCTCTCCTACCTAGCCTTAGCCCTCACGCTCCATAATAGGGGGCCGGAGATGCTGGAGGGCTACGCGACCAGATCCCTGAGAAAGACCATGCAGATGCTAAGAATGCTTCGCGGCAACTTGAGGGTGATTAGGGAGATAGCTGAGTCGAATCGGTATGCTGGGAGGGCTGTTGAGGACCTGAAGAGGTCGATTGACGAGCTTGCCCGCGGCGGCGATGATGTTTGGCGTAGGGTTGAGGAGGCGCTGAAGATCCTGCCGGTGAAGGCGGCTTAATCCCCACGCCTGAGGACTGGTGGTATGAATCCGGCTCTAATCGCATGATCGGCAAGCACTATCGCCATCATCGCCTCGACGACCACCACCGCCCTTGGGACGATGCATGGATCATGCCTGCCGCGTATCCTCAGCCTCGCCTCGCTGAGATCCCTAAGATCAACAGTCTTCTGCTCCAAGGGTATAGAGCTCGTCGGCTTGAAAGCAACCCTGACGATTATCGGCATGCCTGTCGAGAGGCCCCCGATCACTCCTCCAGCATCATTCTTCTCCGAGATTATCCTGCCACCCCTCACGGTTAATAAATCGTTGTGCTGTGAGCCGGCCATCCTAGCAGCGGCGAATCCAGCGCCAAACTCAACCCCCTTCGCCCCGGGAATCGCCATCATGGCTTTCGCGAGATCAGCGTCTAAGGCATCGAATACCGGCTCACCCAACCCTATAGGAACATTCACGGCTATGCATTCCACTATCCCGCCGACGCTATCCCCCCTCTCCCTCGCCTCCAGAATCCTCTCCATCATCCTCTCAGCAGCCTCTGGGGTCGGCGCCCTAACATCATTCTCATACCTGTTCCTCTCAGCATCCTCTAAAGTGAACTCGCCAGCCCTCACCCCACCAATCTCAAGCGAGTATCCGATGATCCTGATGCCTAGGACATCACTAAGGAGCTTCTTCGCGACGGCTCCAGCCATCACGAATCCGGCGGTTATCCTTCCCGAGAACCTGCCGCCGCCACGATAATCATTGAAGCCTCCATACTTGACATGGGCATAATAGTCGGCGTGGCCCGGCCTAGGCTTATACCTGATCTCCGCGTAGTCCTCGCTCCTAACATCCCTATTCCAGGTAAGCATGCATATCGGCGCACCAGTCGTATACCCCTCGAAGACTCCTGAAAGTATCTCGACAACGTCCTCCTCCCTCCTCTCGGTCGAGATAAGCGGGCTCGAGGGCCTCCTCAAATCCAGCTCACGTTGAATATCCTCCTTCCGGAGGGCTAGGCCAGCGGGGCAGCCATCAACAACAGCTCCAACACATCTTCCATGGCTCTCGCCGAAGCTCAGGACTATGAACCTCTCGCCGATAATATTGCCCCTCATCCCTCAAGCACCTCTACATTCAATCCTAGACCAATCGCATGCTCGAGGAACTGGGGATATGAGACCTCAGCAACCTCCAGATCCTTCACGATGCACCCCCTCTCAGTAGAGGCCGCGAGCATCGTGAGAGCCATGAATACCCTATGATCACCATGGGGATCCAATATACATCCCCCCTCGATACTATCCCTCCCGCGTATTCTCAAGCCATCTGGGAGGGGCTCAGCGTCGATGCCGAGCTTGGTGAGCTCATGCGCCATGACCATGATCCTATCACTCTCCTTGAACCTCGCATGAGCGGCGCCTCTCAAGACCACTTCCTCCGAGCACTTGGCAGCGATGCAGGCGAGTATCGGGAGGAGATCCGGCGAATCCCTTAGATCAAATTCTCCTCCACATGCTTTCCCAGCGCGATAAACTCTAACAGCATTCTCCATTATCTCCACGCGGCATCCAAGCATCCTCAGGAAATTTATTATCGCGGCGTCGGCCTGCGGAAGATCCAAGCTAAGGTTTCTCACGACTATGTCTCCACCTGTCAGGCATGCCCCTGCCATTAGGAAGGCGGCTGAGCCAAAGTCACCCGGAACCATGAACTCGCATGCCATCCCATGCTGCCCGCCATCAACCTCGAAGAAGCAGTATCCCTCGCGCTCCACGCGGAACCCGAATCTCGCGAGAACAGCTAGGCTCGCGTCGATGTATGGTCGCGAGACCATCTCGCCTTCGACAATTATCCTCGCACCTTTCCTAGACTTAGTCGACGCGTAGATTAGGGCTGAGATGAACTGAGATGAGATCCCACCCTCTATTCTAGCCTCGCCGCCTTCTATCCCACCGCCCCTAACTATTATCGGCGCCGTCCCATCCAGCTTGCTCGACCAGCACTCGACACCAAGCATCCTAAGAGCCTTTAGGAGAGGCTCCATAGGCCTCCTCCTAATCGAGTCATCCCCAGTCAAGATCACGTAGCCGTCAGGAGCATGAGCCGAGATTGCCGTGAAGAACCTGAGAGTGGTTCCAGAATTCTCAACATCAATAACATTATCGGGAGTCCTAAATTTTCCACCCCTAACTAGGACATGGTTCTCTTCCTCCTCGATCTCCGCGCCCAAGTGAATACAGGCTCTCCTAGTCGCATCTGTATCTCGGGATTTGAGAGGACTGATGATCCCGCTGAGGCCATCGGAGAGGAGGGCGGCCGCGTAAGCCCGATGCGTATAGGATTTGCTCGGCGGAGCCTCAGCCACGCCCCTGAGCACCGACGGCCTCACGAGTATCATCCTGCTCATCCAGACACCTCCCAGCTCGCCTCGAAATTATTCACCCCACATATGAGAAGATCCCCATAATCCCTCAAGGCCTTTCGAATATCATCAACCCTCTTGGGCGGGGTGATTGCTGCTATTGCGGGCCCGGTTCCGGAAACCCCAGCGGCTATGGCCCCAGCCCTAAGCGCATCGAGGATGGGCGTTGGATCTAGGTCTAGGGCCGAGGCGATCGCCAGCCCATTCAAGATCATTGCATCCCAGAATTTTTCCTGGAGCGCGAGCCTCGCCGCCTTAAGACAAACCTCCCTAAAAGCACTAAGCCTCCCAACATCCACAGACCTAGTATAGATCTTCTTCTCGGGCACGGATATTACCACGACCAAGTCCTCCGGCGCCATCCTCCTCAACAGAACCTTCCTCGACCTGTTATCCGTGATATTTATCCCACCATAATAGCATGTGTAGGCATCATCATATGCTCCGGTGATCGTGACGCCCGCCTTGATCGAGGCCTCGACAGCAAGCCTCACCACCTCCTCTCCATCGCATTCAAGGCCAACGAGCCTCGCAACTGCTAGGGCCACGGCATCTGAGGCGGCGCTCGAGCTCTTAAGCCCCCTCCCTATCGGGATATTCGACCTAGTCCTCACCCGGAGGCCTAGATCGCCTCTCCCGGCCCGCTGGAGGACAGTCCTCGCGGTCTCGATCACGAGGCTTGGATCCTCCCCACCCGGTATCTCCGCCTCAATCCTCCCAGGATCATCACTAATCCAGGCCTCCGCCTCGGTCCAAAGATCCACTCCCAAGGCTCCTCCAATCCATGTTGGTATGGCATTTAGGATACTCACCGCGCCATGAACCACTGCCCTAGCGCCCCTCATCCCCCCGATACCCCTCCAGTGCCTCGATCGCAGCCCTTCTCATGACCTCGATCGGCGGATCCACACCGGTCCAGAGCCTGAAAGCCTCAGCCCCCTGATAAACTAGGACATCGAGGCCGGAGATAGGAACCGCTCCAGCTATTTCCGCCTCCTCCAGGAGCCTAGTCTTAGGAGGATTATACACGAGGTCGAGGACTATAATACCTCTCCGCATCTCCTCGGCCACGATTAGCGTGGCGCTAGTATCCGGATACATGCCGACAGGGGTCGCATTCACCACAACCCCACATTCAACTGCCCTCCGCCTACCCTCATCGAGATCCAAGACCTCCGCCGAGGCTCCAAAGGAGCGTGCAACCGCAGCCAGGGCCAAGCCCCTCTCAATAGTCCTATTAGCGATAAGGATTCTCCGGAAGCCGAGGTCTATGAGAGCGGCCACTGCGGCTCTTGCAGCGCCTCCAGCGCCAATCACGAGGGCTGGCATCGAGATGGGGAGGCTCCGGCCCTCCAGCGCCCTCCGAATACCATGAAGATCAGTATTATAGCCCCTTAAGATTCCATGATGATTCACGACGGTGTTTACCGCGCCCGTCCTCTCTGCCGAGCGATCGAGCTCGTCGAGCAGCCTCATCACCGCCACCTTATGGGGTATCGTGACGTTGAAGCCGGCGGCGCCGAGAGCCCTTAACCCTGCCACGGCATCAGCTAGCATCTCCGGCGAGACATCGAACGCGAGGTAGACATAGTTTAGCCCAAGAGTCCTAAAGGCGGCATTATGCATCTGGGGCGAGACCGAGTGGCCGACCGGATGCCCTATAAGACAGCAGAGCCTCGTCGAGGCATTGATCAACGCGGCATCACCAGCTCCAAGATCCTCTTAAAATGGATTATGTTCAACTGGCCCGGAGCAACCTCCTCGCCCGGGAAACATGAATAGACTATCGGCGACCCTAGGAGGGGCGCAAGGATTCTCGTCGCCACTCCAGCCTCGCCCATGGCGAATGCTATCAGCCTCTTAGCCGGTATACCATCCAGCCGGTAAAGCCGCAGAATCCCGAGATTATCATCCATTCCCCTTGAGAGAGTCACGATCTTCGCGATGTCACCATATCTTAGGGCCTCCAAGGCTCGTGATGCCAGCTCCTCCTCAGGGGGCGTTCCCGAGAAATCATGAAAAGATATTATGAGACGCGACTTTCTCCTAAGCTCCTTGGAGATTTCAGCGATGTTTCTTGCCGCGAGCTCGAGATCCATGTAGGCGGGCTTCAGGTCGGATAACATTTTCAATAGTTCGATCCTTTTCTCCTCGCCTCCATGATAGTGGCCTCCCTCCCAGCTCGGCCTAAGCGTTATGATGACCTTGTCCATAAAGCTCGAGACAATGTTTTCCAGGCGGCTGACATCGAGGTCATGGAGAAAATCTAACCTGAGCTCAACAAGGTCTCCGCCGAGGCTCAGCGCCCGCTCCATCTTCCTCTCAAGCTCAGCCTCATCCCTACCCATGATGCTGACGCATATCAGCGGCCTCAATAATTGGTCACCTCTCGATTATGAACTCGTCCACAGCTCTCCCGAAGTGTCTCGCCTTGGCCCTCGGTGTATGCGCGAGGATCCTGTCGCCCGGTTTGATCTCGGTCGTGGGTATAAGCGACTCATCGGGCGCGAGGAGCATTATCGTCTCAGCGTTCTGGATTATCACGGAGCCCTCAACATCTCCCATCCTGATCCTGATGAGCCGTAGCGGCCTCCGCTCGATCTTCACCCTTCCTACAGACACGACCCTAGCACCCCTCTTGGAGACTATGAGGACCCTATCGCCAGCTCTCAGCTCCGAGAGATACTTGGTGGAGCCGTCGGGCACCAGCGTATACGAGTGAATCGCACCAGCATTAACCCTGAAGGGCCTCGGAGCCGTGAGCGCGGATCCCGGACTCTCATTATGTATGAGGGCTAGCAGGCTTGACGTGCTCCCGACAAGCATGCCCTCGCCAGCGCTGAGAATTGACGTCGTATCTATGCATGCCCTCTCACCCAGCCCAACATCCCTGACCTCGACGACCTCCGCCTCACCCAGCTCGAGCCTGCTGGGGGCTGAGAGCTGATCTACCACGAGATCAACCTCGTCCGGACTGTTAACGGGGACTATGATGCCATCAACACCCTTCTCGAGAACTCCGGAGAGCGTCTCGACCTCAAGCGGCGACGCAGCCGCGATAATCCTCGTCCCCAGCGGCGCCAAGTCAGTTATCAGGTTCTCGAGCGCTATTATCCTCAGATCCTCAGCCCTTACTATAATGCTCTTGGCACCCATTCTCGCCGCCGCGATTATCCTCTCATAATCGTCAGGACTCCTAAGCACAATCTCGGGAACAACATTCTCCGAGATGCTTGACAAGTCCCTGACAATCCTCCAGTCGGCCGACTCGGACTCATGATAGACCTCGACCTTGCCGCGAAACCTCTCAGGCATCTTTTCAGGATCAATGTAGACCGCCTTAATGCCTCTCGCAATCGCCCTCTCGAGGATCCTTTCATCAGGCTTGGATAGCGCGATGATTATCTCCTTCCTCATCGTCGCTCCCTCAGAATCATCATGGCATCGTCGACGCTCTTGCCCTCGATCACGACGGCCCTAAGCGCTCTGGCGATAGCATTCGGCCTCTCATGCTGGAAGACGTTTCTCCCGAATGTAACCCCGGCTCCACCAGCATCCACGACGGCTTTCGCGAGCTCTAGAACCTTCCTGTCATCATCCATCTTCGGGCCTCCAGCTGCGACAACAGGGACCGGGCAGCTCTCGGTTATCACTCGAATATCATCCGGGTTAAAGGATGGCATCGGCACCTTGACTATGTCAGCGCCGAGCTCCGCGCCAACCCTCGCAACATGAGCTATCACCTGCGGGTCATTTGGATCCTTGATATTCTCACCACGCGGATACATCATTGCTATCAATGGGATTCCCCATGCATCGCACTCATCAGCGATCGCGCCGAGTTTTCTCAGCATATCCTGCTCATCCCTATTCCCGATATTTATGTGGACTGAGACGGCGTCAGCCCCAAGCCTGATGGCCTCCTCGACGGATGCGATCCTCACCTTCCAGTTCGGCGAGGTGGAGAGGCTCGTGCTAGCAGAGACATGCATTATCAAGCCCGTCCTCGGGGGCTCATCCAAGCTCTTGATAATCCCCTTATGGACCAGTATGGCGGTAACACCAGCAGACTCCAGCGTCCTTATTATCTCCCTTATCCTGTCGATGCCCTTCAATGGCCCAGAGCTGACTCCATGATCCATTGGCACGCAAACCATCCTGCCCGACTCCATTATCCTACTCAACCTAACCCTCTTACCCCAAACCATACCTGTCACCTCCCAAAAACCATAGAATGTAAGCTATGGACGTGTCAAGCCCAAACCGATACTCCAGAAGATCTATAGAGTGGACCCCAAGCATGTAGAACACCTCCAAAACCAAGGAATCATGCGCGGGGCCCTGGCCTTACGCCAGGGCAAAATAATAGAAGCCAAAATACCAGTAGCTCCAGAGGCTGTTAAAGCGGCTCAAGCAAGCATGCCCAGCATGGTCCATCATTATTCGCCCCTGGAGCGCTTGGATATTCGTCTCGCAGATGGTATATAAGATTTGCTCGAGAAAGCCCGGGCTGCTAAGCTTATCTCCAGCCACTATACTCATGTTAGAAGGGCATGCGCTCCAGCATCTCCACGATCCTCCTCTGTCTCATGATATTATCCTCCTTCCTCTCCGCGCTCCAGCTAGCTATAACACCGTCAAACGCGCAGCCAATATGGAACTTCTCAATCGAGCTCCTCCCAGCAGAATTGTACATGGGGGAGTGGGGGAAGCTGAAAGCAAACATAACGAATATGGACTGCTCCTCAAGGCAGCCTTCGGATAAACCCTTTGAAAAGGAGTTTAAAGGAATCCCTGAGCAGGATCTTGAGCTTATCTTGAATAGGGCTCAGGAGATGATGGAAGGCGGCTGGATAAAAAATTATGATTACAAGATAAAGAATGCTTATGGCTTTGGCGGCCAGGTATACTTTGATGCGAAGTTGACGATAAAAGAAGCTTGTCAAGGAAAGTCCATAAAGCTCTATCATGCCCTGCTCTGGTTCCCTTGGAGGAAGCATCCTGGAAGGGATTGGGCGTTTAGGGCTGATGCTAATGTCGAGCTTAAGGCCTTCAACCCCATAGATTACATACTTAACGGGCGCAGCCACGGATCATCCATTGTGCTCGAGTTTAACGTATTCATTCCACCAGACATATACCCGGAAGAGCGGTTTCTCAAGCCCGTCATGGATCTGAGGGTCCATTATCCCGGGTGGATAGATTACACCCTCGAGGCTTATCCAACTCATGGGCCCTTCGAGATCCAGCCCTATAGGAGCTTTAACCTCACGGTAACGGATTATGATGGCTTGAACCCCATCTCTGGCGCTAAGGTCGTGATCAGGAGGCTCATGCACTATTATGATGTTAGGGAGCATATCACCCCAGATAATGGGACTATAAGAATCTACAGGCTTGAAGAGGATTATTATGAGGTGAGAGTATACTGGAATAGCAGCCTCTTCATGCAGGAGTCACCGCTTGTGCACATAGACCATCATACGGCTTATGATCTCGCATCAAAGGGTGTTAGAACGCTTCTCTTTAACGTAGAGGTTAGGGCGCTTGATTTGAGGGAGAGGCCGCTGAATGGCGCGAGGATAATCTTGGACGGAGTTGAGGTGGTTGCTGAAAACGGCTTAACATTATATCAGCTGGTCCCGAATGGAAACCACTCCCTACAAGCATACTGGATGGGTGTAAAGCTTCTAGATGAATGGGTTTGGATCGGATATCACCCGACAATCTCGCCGGAGATCAAGGAGCCCAAGCTCAAGCTGATTCTCCCGGTTGATGATCTGCTCGTCCAGGCTGTTGATAGTGGTGGATCACCACTAGCCGTGAACTTCACGGTGCTCGACCCCCGTGGAGCGCTGCCTGAGACAAGGCTATACTCGAGCTCAGGGCTTCTGAACATAACCCAGATAATAGTGGGCGATTATCATGTGCATGCGCTAAACTGCTCCACTGTACTCAGGACATGCGCCGAGGCTTCAGGGGTCTTCCAGCCGGGGAGGCCCTCAGAGCTCCAGCTACCCCTCCACTCGGTAACACTTCATATATGCGCGAAGGACGGCATTGAGCTCGGCAACGCCTCGGTGATGCTTGGCGGCATCGAGGCCAGGGCTGATCGCTGGGGATACGTGAGCTTTCCAGGCATCCCAGAAGGAGAGTATCGCGTCAAGATAATGTGGCAGGGTATCGAAGTGTATGATGACCGGATAACCATCTCAGGCTCCGGATCCTGGAACATAACGGCCGACGTGTATAATATCAGGATCGAGCTCAAGACAGCGGATGGGCGGCCATTCCCCGCATTCTGGATCCTCATAGACCCATCCGGCCATAAGCATGAGGTGGGGCGACAATCCGACTCGATCACCATAGAACTTGTTCCACGCGGCTCATGCAGCCTCATGATCTCGGATGAGCGGAACCTGATGCTCCTTTCATGGAATACGAGCATCGAGGAGCTTGCGGGCATTAATGTGATCAAGCTACCGGTGAAGGATATGGTGCTTAGGATATTATGGAGCGGCGGCGCGCCAGTCTCCAATGCTAGGGTCGTGTTGATAGGCCCCGCCGGCCTGAAGGGTGAAGGTCTCACGGATAAGCAGGGCATGATAGTCTTCAGCCTAATGCCTTTCGCGAACTATAGCCTGAAGATATATTATCCTGGGACAACGGTTCCAATATTCTCCGGGAATGTTACATTCGCCGGAGAACCCGTTGAGATTGAGGTTAGGCTGACGGGGGTTGCTGTTAAGGTGGTTGACATGCTTGGGACCCCGCTTCCCGGAGTATCCGCGAGACTACAGGTCTCAGGAATAGTTCTAGGTGAAGGGAGATCGGGCCCTGATGGAGTTGCAGTATTCTCCGGGATACCATATCTCAGCGCGTATCAGCTGGAGGTCTGGCATGGGCCGCTAAAAATGAGCAAGGTCATCCGCCCAGGAGAGACCGCGATCATAGAGCTTGAGGCCATAAACCTCCTCGGCCTCATACTTCCATTCCAGGGCTTCATAATACTCGTGTCAGCGCTGGCAGCCATAACAGCGATACCGGTGATCCTGAGAATGATCATTAGAAGGATCAGGGCCTCTGCGAGGATGGAGGCTCAGTAGCCTAAGCCACCTCGACGATCTCTATCCCGAGGCTCCTCGCGAACTCCCTTTCCGGCGCGGTCGGCCTATTGCTTGTCACGAGAATTATCTTGCCTAGCTTTAGGTCGCTTCTAGCCACGCCGAGCCTTATCAAGACCTGTG
>Ga0185307_1000313_pt1 | contig 31460 bp, 35 predicted proteins | sample LHCtaG_FD_128010 | JGI IMG/M metagenome (GOLD analysis project Ga0185307, IMG submission 128010) | Hot spring microbial communities from Little Hot Creek, USA to study Microbial Dark Matter (Phase II) - LHC4sed_matched (SPADES... | ecosystem: Environmental > Aquatic > Thermal springs > Hot... | reverse complement strand
ATGCTATGGAAAAGGCTTAAGATTAGACAAGGGCATAATCATAAGCCTAACAGTCACATACATAAACATAGCCGCCTTATTCATCCTTGGAAAACTTGCATAGACTAAAAGTTCGAGGTTTCTAGAACTTCTGATGGGTAATGTTCGAGTTCTATAGAAGCGGTTTTCTTAAAAGCCAGTTTAACAAAGTCTATTTCGGTGAAAAGCATGAAAAACGCGAGAAAAACTTTGAAGGCGGTTTCTTTAGCTTTTCTGCTATTGTCCATAACTGCACCATTAGCCTTCGTCAATAATGTTAGTGCAGCGGAGCCGCAACGCCTACATGTTAGCTATTGTGGACCTTATGATAACTGGATGAAGATTCAGACTGACCTTATTACAATTCTGTTTCCAGCTGGCGGAAAGAAGCCCATGTTCTTGTGGTGGTACGCCAACGACACTACCAACATTTACGTCGTCAAATACAAGGGCTTAATTGAGTATATGACCCTTGACTGCGACTACTATCGCCTTGCGTGGGAGGCTAACGCCTTAACCCTACGCGAACGGCTTATGGCGAAGTATGCCTCTTCTGGTCAGCATCAAACGGATATGGAGATTAGGAATAGAATAATGTATTTAGGACGGTGGTCAGGCTTTCATCCAGCCCTTCTGCCCTTTAGTGCTTGCCACTGGAACTTGGAAGGCCCCGAAGAAGTCAACAGATCCGATGGGGCGTCTTATATATCGTTTAACTTTACCCTTATAGATGCTCCTCCGATATTTGATTTCGCGGATGGCAATGTGATTATTCGCTGCAGGTTCTATTTTACTGACGCCACTGAAAGCGCCCATGCCTTATACACTTATACGGTGAAGGCCGGAGAACTTAAGATGGACTTTATTGTGAAAAACTGGAAATGGAACATTGACAAGCTGAACGACTTATTTGAGATCCTTCAGAGAGAGTACAATGTTATTGTCCCAGAGCTTCGGGCTGGTTTGGCTTTATGGGTGGACATGGCATCCTTAAACCTAACTAAACTTTCGACAGCCGAGCAGGATGCTGATACAACGCTACAAACTCTTCCCGAAAGTGTTACTGCTGTTCAACCAGAACCTGTAGAGGAGAATTCTGGCGTGTCTGACATAATTGCCGGAGGACAAAGAATTCAAGTGAGAAACAAAATAGCCAGTGAGACCACACCGTTGAATGTTAAGACCCGCTTGTACGAGCGGTTTAGGTTAAGGTTCGCCAAGGAAAGCCAAACACTTGCGGGATTCTTCGACTTCGTAAATAAAGCCCTGATAATAAACTCCACAACAAACGAACCATCAGTGGTGGACGTTACAGCAGCCTACATGGAAGCTGGAAACCACTTAAGGCTGTTCATTGGATACCCATACTTTGGAAGTAACATTCTAGAGCATGACCCGTCTATAGGTGTTGAACAAGCCATCCCGATACTGCCAAAGCTGCTTTGGGTTTTGGTGGGTGCCACTGTTGTTATTGGTGTGGCTGTTGCTGCTGTGAAGTTGCTTAAGAAGCCTGTCAACATTCTTGCTGTTAAATAGTCTTTCCCTTTCTTTTTCTTTTGGATGTATTCTGGTTTTTGAAGTAAAAGCTTATATTATGTAGCACTACATACTATTCTGGGATATGTATGAACATGAGGGGAGAAAACGACGAAATCCGTTGGCAAGTGGTTAAAGCTATGCTTGACGAGTTTCCAAACTTGAGGGAGAAAGTTAAAAACTACATAGAGAAACAATCAGAACAAAAACGATAAAACTTTTAAGCGTGGTTCCTTTTCAGCAAGTGGGCCGGTGGAACCTTAACATTGTTCTTACCATTTCCATTATCAGTTTTTAGGAGTTCCGTTATCTCGCGGTAGCGTTGGAGAAACTCCAAACCTTTCTGTGTTGCCTTATAGATTTCCTTATCATTCTCAACAATTCTGTCGACCAAGTTTGTTTTCAACATGAACTTCAAGTATTCGTTGAGCTGTGTAAAGCTTAGGTTTGCCCTATACATGATTTGAGTTTTCAAAATACCGTCCTTGGCTATTTCTAAAATTTCAGCAATAATGTAAAGCTTGTCGCGCCTTTTCTGCTGAGGATTCGAGCCCCAAATATCCATTTCTAAATGTTCCTCTTAACAAGGTTTTCATGATGAGAAAAAGGTGCGGCATATTTTAAGCGGTGTTTCTACATGCCTACTATTACTGTTCTCGTAATATTTTCTAGAAGAATCTTCTATCGCCTTGACTGCAAACACCCTTTTTCAGAAACAGTCTTATCTACATGACTATGGAAATTAAACATTCAATGAGGTGAAAAAATGTTTGTGGGTCTGATGGCAGACACCCATGACTGTTTACCCATGGTGGAGAGGGCTATCAAAAAGTTTAACGAGGAAGGTGTTGAACTTGTGCTGCATGCCGGAGACTATGTGGCGCCCTTTGTTATTCCAAAATTTAAAGATTTAAAGGCGAAATTGATTGGAGTTTTCGGCAACAATGATGGAGACCGCGAACTCTTAAAGAAACGGTTTAACGAAAACCCAAAACTGGAAATTCGTGGAAACTTTGCAGAGATAAAAGTGGACACCGTGAAAATCGCGTTGTTACATGGGCATGAAGAGGAACTTTTAAAGGCTCTAATTGAAAGCGAAAAATTCAACATAGTGGTTCATGGACACACCCACAAAGCAGAAATTTACAAAACCGGAAAAACAACAGTGATAAACCCAGGGGAAGTTTGCGGCTACCTAAGCGGCAAACCGACAATTGCGTTACTAAACCTTGAAAAGCTTGAGGCAAAAATAGTCAACCTATAACTTCCCTCAAGCTTTTTCTACTCTAAGCTTTTCGCCTTCTTCCACTTTTTCAAGCACCTTTGGGTCTCCCAGGATCTTTCCCACCACGTTCACTGGGCTGTAAGGCTTTATTATGTTTGGAGATGGACTTGAAAGTGTTGGCCCAAAGAAAAGGCATAGGGCTGGGCCTTCAGGCCAGTAGGCTATATCACCATAATCTACGACGTCCTTAGGCTTTTCCAAGCCCACTTTGAAGGGCGCTTCAAAATATATTTCTTTACCCCAAAATTCTGCTCTTGCTTCGAAAGGTAAAGCCCTAATCAAGGCTTCGGCTGTTTTAGGGTTTTCGTTGAAACGAATTTCGCATTCTATGGTTACGCCGAATTCAAATGAGATTTTTATCTTTTCCTTTCGCTCCACGTTTTTCACCTTTCACTATTCTTTCGTTCTCTCTTGTTTGCTGTTCCTTAAAATTTACCTTCTCTGAACCTCAAAATGCTTTTCGACGACTCTCCTTTCGTTTTCATGGCTCTCTCTTACGCTATTTAGGATATGGCTATGTAGATTTTCTTGTCGTCTAAGGGATATTCATGCCATTTAACTTCAACTTCATTTTGGCTTTTGTGAAGTTGCATTCTCTTGGCGCGGACAAGCTCCGCCATTTCATCAAGGTATGGTTGTATAAGCTTGGCGCTTTCCTCATCTAGTCCTGCCACGTGAACTGTTTCTAGGATGTCTGTTGGCACGTAACCTAACTCTTTTCGGAGGGACTGGACTCTTCTTGCTATGTCGCGCATGAGGCCCTCACCCAAAAGCCTTTCGTCCCTGTAGATGTCAAGGTATATGTTTATGCCTTTTTCAGAGGCTTCAATCCATCTTCCAGCGTCAACTTCTGCCTTCACTTTTTCTGGAAGTTTTTCTGTGTATTCTGCCTCCTTCACGTTTGCAAGTTCTAGGAAAACATCGTTTAGGCTTTGGATGGATTTACAGGCTTTTTCAGAAGCTACGACCAGCACTTTTCTTAGGGGCCATCTTCGCTTAATTTTGGCTTTTTGACGTGCAAAATAAACCAGTGAAACACCCTTCAACATTATTTCAAAATCCTCTTCCAAAGCTGGGTTTCTGAGGCTTTCGTCCGGTGTCGGCCATTCTTCAAAGTTTATGGATTCTGGCAGTGTTGGGTCGAGGTGTCTGTAGATTTTCTGGTATAAGGCTTCACATAGGAATGGAGTTGCCGGGTTGAATAGGAGCAGCGTGGTTTTCAGCGCATGCCACAGGGTTGCATATACAGCCAATCGACGGTTAAGGGTTTCGGGATTGTCGCTCCAGAGCTCTTTCCTTATCATTGGCACGTATAGACGGCTCACTGTTTCGACGATAAATTCTTCAAGTGTGGCAAGCGCCGTGTTAAATTCGCATTTTTCCAAGTTTGCTGTGTAGTCGCTTATGGTTTTCTGAAGTTTAGAGAGCAGCCAGAGGTCTGGTTTTTTAAGAAATCCATTTTGTTTAGCCCATTCCAGTGTATGCTTTTGTGGGTTGAAATTGTCGTACTCAGCGTTTTGCACAAAGAATCTGTTTAAGTGATAGAGGGTTGCAAGCACTTGGTATGGGCGGCGGTTCATCTCGTTTAGGTCGAAGTTCATAAAGTCTATGGGTGAACATTTCCGCAACATGTAGAACCTGCACACGTCAGCCGAAGCCTTCTCCAGAAGCTTGTTCACTTCTATAACGTTGCCTAAGCTTTTGCTCATTTTTCTGCCCTTAGCGTCTTGGGTCAACCCTTGGAACAGGAAAGCCTTGTAGGGTGCTTCAGCCCTTCCAGTCAAGATTACATGTTCCAGTAAAAGGGAGTTTGCCCATCCACGGGTTTGATCTATGCCCTCCGTGAGAAAAGCCACTGGCACGTATTTGGCAAACTCTTCATCTGTAAACCTTGCATAAGGCGATGCGCCGCTGTTGTGCCAAGTGTCTAGAACAAAGGGTTCCCGGTGCATTATACCTCCGCATTTTTCGCATTTTATCTTTACGCGGTCTATCCATGGCTTGTGGAGTTCAAAGTTCGGTGGAGGTTTTTCCAAAGCCTTTTCAACAAGCTCTTTCTTGCTTGCAATGAAAGTTTTTGCTCCACATTTTTCGCACACCCATATAGGCAGTGGGGCGCCCCAGACACGTTCTCTTGATATACACCACGGTTTTCCTTCCTTTAAGAAGGATAGGAAACGGTTTTTCGGAGCTTCGAAGAAGTATTCGACTTTCTCCGCGGCAGCCACAACCTTGTCATTTATGCGGTCTGTTCGTAGGAAATATTCGCGTCTAGCCAACCAAACTAGCTTATGGTGGGAGCGCCAACAAGTCGGGTATTCATGCCTTATCGTGTCTGCCTTAACGAGTAAGCCTCTCTTGCGAAGCTCCTCAATAACCATGTTGTCCACGTCTCTTGCGAAAACACCGCTGAAAAATCCCGCCTCGCTGGTGAATTTTACCTCGTCGTCAAAGGGGGCGAAAACCGGAACACCTCTTTTCTGGGCGGCGACAAAGTCTTCCTCACCGTTGCCCGGTGAAAGATGTACAACACCAGTAGCCGCGTTCACGTCCACAAAATCTTCGCAGACAACCTTGTGCACAAGCGGGTGTTTGTCAAGTTCTGCTTGTTTTGGAATCAGATCCTTGAACGGGTAATCGTATTTTATGCCTTCTAGGCTTTTGCCCAAAACTATTTCAACAACCGCATAGTCTTTTATGCTAAGCTCCTGCATTACTGGTTCTACGCGTTGCTTTACCATTATCCATTTTTCGTTGCCAACTTGGACTTTGGCGTATTCAGCTTCGGGGTGAACAGCCAACATTAAGTCTGTTACAACCGTGAAGGGCATGGTTGTCCAAACTAGGAAATACTCGTCTGGTTTGTCAGCTATTCTGAACTTGAAGTAGAGGGATGGGTCTTCCACCTCCACATAGGAACCCTCATAGCCCACTTCCGCGCTGCTTAGGCTTGTTTGGCATCCGGGGCAGTAGGCCACCACATAATAGCCTTCCTCTAAGAGGCTTTGTTCCCAAGCGCGTTTTAGGTATTGCCATTCCCGTTCTATGTATTCATCCTTATATGTCCAGTACGCCTTTTTCTGGTCTATGAATATGCCGAGTTTGCGGTCAGCTTCCACCCACTCCTTGTGATAGCGCGCAATCGTCTTCTTGCATTCTTCGACGAAGCGCTCCTCGCCAACCCGCTCCAACAGTTCCCGTTTGTTTCGTACACCCAACAACTTTTCTACTTCAAGCTCCACGGGCAAGCCTTGACAGTCCCAGCCTGCCCAGAAGGGAACAAAATAGCCCTGCATGGTTCTCCATCTAAACCATAAGTCCTTCATCACGCGGCCTCTAGCATGGCCCACGTGGGGTATGCCGTTTAATGTTGGTGGTCCTTCAACCCAGCCTAAAACACCAACGTTGTTTTTCTCACGATGTTCCATCAGCCTCTCTTGTATGCGGTTTTTCTCCCAGAATTCCCGGATTTCTCTTTCAATTTCAAGCGGGCGATAATCCATACTCAACGGCATGTCAGAGTTAGCTTTTGATTTGGCAGTCACCTTTCACCACAACACACCCGCAAACACATCAAAATAACCCAAGCAAAATATAACCTTTTTGAATTAGAAATCGCTGTCCAGGTCAAGTTTAAGATTGCTTAAAGCCTTAAATTAAGGCCTCTCTCCTCTATAGTTTTTGGTTGTTAGAAAGCAATACAGATAGCCCTCTCTGGTTTTCGGGCGTTTAAGCATGATAAAAATGGGGCTTTTGGTTTCCCGCCTTATTTCGGAAATGTTATAGTGAACCGCGGGTGTTTTCTTTTTGCCAACGCTTTAGATTTTTCGTCGCGAATGCTGTTGCAGCGAGTGTTGTGAGGACTAGAATAGCCCCAATTAGTGTTGGAGGAATTCTGGTATAACCGTGGTGCCCGTTATTTCTATGCTGTGGGGTTTTTGTCTGTGTGGTGGTATGTGAAGTATAAGGATGTGTGGGTTCCTGGAAGCACATTCGCGTTTAGCGCATATGCCTTCTGGCCTATTGCAAAATACACCGTGCCGTCGGCAAAAGCTGGGGTGGTGTCAATACTGTATGACGTTGCCAGCACATATTTCCAGATGAGTTCACCTGGGGGCTGTGTTGTTGTCGCGTTAAGAGCCTAATAAGCCTTTACATGATATGATGGCTGTGATAGCTTACAAAGGCTCTAGTTTTCAGTGTTTATCTTTTAACCAGCATCTTAACGAGTAAGTACACAGCAAGATTACAGCAACTTTTACGGCTATTGAAGCCCACCGATTATAGAAGGGGTTCCCATTGGCAAATGGGTATAGTACCCAGAACATTTCATGATGGGTAAACATATCTAAGAATATGTGGCTGAAACCGCCGAAAAGGCTTAACAGATATATGTTCAATAGCGGATACTTCACCTTAATCGGTTTAAGCCTCAGCCAATTGTAAACAGCCCACAGCCTTTTTTCGAAAAAACGCTCAGCAATGTAGACTCCAACAGTCGTTAAGATGGGGTATATGGTTAGGGCTAATGTGAACCCATGCCATACTCTGTGGTCTAAAGGTTCTCCCAAAATAATGTAGTATAGGGGTTCGATGTCTATGAAAGTTGTTGAAACCGTCAAAGCCAAAGGGTCTATGCGCTTTTTATCCCTAAAATATAGGAAGAGGAAAGCCAACGCGTGAAACGGTGTGAGAGGCATTTAGCCAATCCTCCTTTCTGCCAGCGTCGGTTAAACCGGCACCCTTTTTCCATTGAAGTCACGTTTCCAAACTCCAAACTCGTTTTTAACAGCCTTAAGCTGGTTTATGTTGAAGATTGGGCCGTCCTTGCAGACGCGGAATCCGCCTATAACACAGCTTCCGCATATTCCAATGGCGCACCGCATAATCCTTTCAAGGCTTGCTTCGGCGTACACGCCAAACCTTTCAGCATAGTCCAAAACCGCTCGCGTCATGGACTCTGGTCCACAAGTGTAAACTGTGCTGGGCTTTTCTTTCGCCATCACAGACTCTGCAAGGGTTGAAGCCAAACCCTTAAAGCCGTAGCTTCCATCCTCGGTGGCTGCCAAAACGTTTTCTTCTCCGCAAATTTCCTTCAACTTGTCTAGGAAAATTAGCTCGTCTCTCGTTTTGGCACCCACAACCACAAAGGCTTCTGAAGCTTTTTGAGCGGTTAATTCCTTGACTAAAAAGACTAAGGGGGCTATGCCAACACCACCTCCCACGAGCAGAGCCTTACCCCTTCTAACGGTGAAACTGTTTCCGAAAGGTCCCCGCACCCCTATCCAGTCGCCCACCTTCAAGTTGTGCAACGCTTTTGTTGCTTCGCCAACCCGTTTGACAGCTACTGAAACCTTCGCGTCTCCACGGTCAACGTCGAAAACGCATAGAGGAATTTCATCCACTCCGGGAATCCACAACATCAAAAACTGTCCGGGCTTCGCTTTAGCGCACAGTCCATCCTGGAAGGTGAAGGTTTTCACTGTGGGGCTGACTGTTTCTATGCTTAGAATGCGGGTTGCCCTGTGCTTGTTAGCTGCGGTGAGCCAAGCCGACAATCTCATTCACGCTCCTAAAACCCTTTCTTTTGAGGTAGACGTCTATTCCCCTAGCTATGGACTTGAAAACGTTCGGTCCTTTTAGGGCTACGGCAGTTCCAATCTGGACGACTGAAGCTCCGGCAAGCATAAACTCCACAGCGTCTCGCCAACTTGTTATGCCGCCGCACCCGATTATTGGCACTTTAACTCTTTCATAAATGTCATAGACGCATCGAACTGCAACTGGTTTTATAGCGGGGCCAGATAGACCGCCCCTTTTGTTGCCAAGGATCGGTTTGGCTGTTTCAATATCTATAGCCATAGCCTTAACCGTGTTTATGGCAGTTACAGCGTCTGCCCCGGCTTTGACGGCAACCTCGGCTGTTTCCGCTATATCTGAAACATTGGGCGAGAGCTTGACAAAAACCGGTTTATTCATAGCGCTTTTGACTTTTCTAACAACTTCAGATAAAACCACCGGGTTTTGTCCAATTTCAACGCCGGTCTCTTTAACATGAGGACATGAAACGTTAAGCTCCACGGCGTCTGCTCCGGCTTTCACAGCTTTTTCAGCCACAACCGCATACTCTTCGGCTGAAAAACCATAAACGCTCACTATTAAAGGAACTTTCAAAACGAGCTTGGCTTCTTTAATGTCCCGGGTAAACTCTTCTATCCCCGGGTTGGGAAGCCCAACAGCGTTCAACAAGCCGCATGCAACTTGAACAACCGTAGGATTGGCGTAGCCTCTTCTAGGCATTAAACCAACAGATTTTGTTACAACAGCGCCTGCACCACCCTCCACCATGCTTTTAAGAGTTTCAGCTGAATAACCTAAAATTCCAGAGGCTAGCATGGTGGGGTTTTTAAGGCTTAAACTTGCCAGCTCAACTTTTAAGCGTTCATTATTCAAGGGCTTTTCACCGCTGGAGCCTCTGTTATGGTTGTAGCTTTTTAAAAATAAGCTTTCGTTTCTTCTCGTTTGGTTTCCGGAAATTCTTTAAATATTCAAACACCTAGTAGAAAGCGGAGGCAAGTTTGATGTCTGTTGTTGAGGTTACCGTGAAGAGCCAGAGGGGAACGTGTGCCTTTGGACACAAGGTTGGCGACAAAATAATTTTTGACGGCAAATCTATTAAGGGCGATATATGCTATAGCGCGCTTATGGTTTTGCTCCCAAAAGTTTACGCCATGCGTTACGACGTCGAATTTCCATGGGCAAAGGACAAAGACGTAATATACAATGCTTGTCCAGACCCAGAAAACCCCGTTATCTTTGAAATCCGCCGAATAAGAAAAGTAAGCCTCTAAAGCCAACTGAAAAGCCCGTTTCAGAATCCTTTATTTACACAAGCGTCACATAGTGTCATTGAATGCTGAGGAGAGAATGATGAAGGCGACAATAATCCCAACAATGTTTGGTGTTTTGGCCTTCGATAAGGGTAATAGGCTTATAGCCCACGCGCTTTTTTCTAAAAAGCCTGAGGAAGCGGCAAAAAGCATATTAGAAATTGAATCTGGAAAAGCCGCCAAAGAAGTTGCAGACCTTATAAACCATTTGAAGGACAGCGGCTACACAGTTTTCATTTTTGAAAATCCAGCTTTGGCGGGTGAAGTTAAAGAAAAATTTTCCGTTTCAACAGAGTTTTTAAAAGTTTCAGATGCTGGGCAACTCTTACGCTCTAATATTGAAGAGTATGCCATAGAAACAGGGTTTGTCAAGGACTATGCTGAGTTTCAGCGTTGGCTGCACAGCGTTTCCATGGAAATAGCCAAGTTGAAGGTGAAAAGAGCTGTTGAAAAAAGAGACTTGCTTGTTGCTCAAGCTATCCAAACCCTAGACGATCTAGATAAAACAATAAACCTCTTCATGAGCCGCGTGCGAGAGTGGTATGGCATTCACTTCCCAGAGCTCGACCGCTTATTGGAGAAACATGAAACCTACGCCCGCCTAGTAGTAAATGTTGGGAGCCGTGAAGACTTCTCCGCGGAAAGGCTTGAAAAGGAAGGTTTGCCAAGACAGAAAGCCGAACAAATAGCTAACGCAGCCAAATCCTCCATGGGTGCAGATCTTTCTGAAAGAGACTTAGCCCAAATACGGGCTTTAGGCCGGATGGTGCTGGGTTTATACGATCTAAGAGAGTCTATGGAAAAGTACATAGACAACGTTATGGAAGAGGTGGCTCCAAACATAAAGGCTTTGACTGGCGCCCTTCTAGGCGCTCGTCTCATCGCTTTGGCTGGAGGCTTAACGAGTTTGGCTAAGATGCCAGCCAGCACCTTGCAGGTGCTCGGCGCAGAGAAAGCCCTCTTTCGTTCACTGAAAACTGGAACGAGGCCGCCCAAACACGGTATAATATTTCAGCATCCATACTTGCACGAAGCGAAAAAGTGGCAGAGAGGCAAAATTGCAAGGGCTTTAGCTGGAAAACTTGCCATAGCCGCCCGAACAGACGTTTTCGGAGGCAGATATATAGGCGACGAGTTGAGAGCTGACCTTGAAAAGCGGATTGAGGAAATTCGCCAAAAATATGCTGAGCCGCCGAAAGTTTCTAGGGTTGAGGAGAAAAAGCCTAAACTCAAACATGAAAAGAAACGGTGGAAACGAAAACATGCAAGTTAAACCCCACCCACGCTTTCCACAAGTCTATATAGTCAATTTAGATGATGGAATCGAAAGACTTGCCACCCGAAACCTTGCGCCTGGCAGAACCGTTTACGGCGAAAAACTAGTGCGATTTGAAGGCGTGGAATACCGCCTATGGGACCCATACAGGAGCAAGCTGGCAGCCGCCATCCTAAAGGGCATTAAAAAGGTTCCAATAGAGCCGAATCATCAAGTGCTTTATTTGGGCGCCGCTTCGGGCACCACAGCCAGCCATGTCTCCGACATTGTAGACGAGAAAGGCCACGTTTACTGCGTCGAGTTTGCCGCTAGAGCCCTCCGAGAACTCGTGAACAACGTTTGCCCATATAGGCTTAATATGACGCCCATACTTGATGACGCCCGCTTCCCAGAAAAATACGCCCTATTCATCCGCGGCAAAGTGGACGACATTTACTGCGACATAGCTCAGCCTGAGCAGGCGAAAATTTTGGCAGACAACGCCGACTTATATCTTAAAAAGGGTGGATGGATTATGTTGGCTGTGAAAGCCCAAAGCATAGACGTTACAAAAGAACCATCCGAAGTCTATAGGCGGGAGCTGAAGGTTCTGGAAAGCAGAGGCTTCGCCATAGAAGACGTGGTGCACTTAGAACCCTACGACAAGGCTCACGCCATGATAGTGGCAAAGTTTCACGGCTAACTGCGATCATCACAAACGTTGACGAGAGAAATACCAAGTCAATTTTTTAGGTGTATATGCTTATATTTTGGGCTGCTTTGAATATTCTTGTGAAAGTCCAATGACCTCTCGGGAGACGGGGAAGATAAAGGCTGTGGAAGCCATACTGAAGGAGGGCGGATTCACCGTCTCCCAGAGATGCTGTTCTAGACCAAGCTGTTTTGACATAGCCGCCAGGAAAAATGAATCCTTGATTTTCATAAAGGTGCAACATGACATTGGCTGTGTTTCGCCCTATGACTCTTTAGAATTGAGGATTATAGCCGAACAAGTTTTAGCAGCTCCGCTTTTCATAAGCGAGAAAACCCGCGACAAACCGTTAGAAGACGACACAGTCTATTCACGATACAATGTTTTAGCTGTAACCCCAAAAACCTTCGAAAACATTGTTCTGAAAGGCATATACCCGCTAATCCAAGCAGGACCAGGCGGATATTATGTGGAGATAGACGGCGAAGCCATTAAAAAGCGAAGGCAAGAGTTAGGCTTGTCCGTTGGCGAGGTAGCTGAGAAAATAGGTATTTCAAGGAGAACGCTTTACGGCTACGAGAGAGGCATGGCTAAAGCTTCAGTGACCGCAGCCTACAACCTCCTATGCACGTTAGGGGTTCCTGTGGCCAAACCAGTTGACATTTTTGAAAAACCTAAAAGCCACAGAAAACCCTTAATGGCAAGGGCTAGGCAGATATTTACACGGAACAAGCTTCTTCAGAAGATTTTCAAGAAACTAGCCGACTACAACTTTGTGGCTGTTAGGAAGGCTCCCTTCGACTTTATGGTTACGGTTCCCGAAGAACACATGAAAATAATTGGCGGAGTGGCAGACAGCCAAGAAACAACATTAAACCGAAGGGTTGAAGAAATCTTAAGCCTAAGTGAAGTTGTCCAAGCCCACCCAGTTCTGGTGACGGATGGAGGAAAACCATCCTTAAACAAAGATATTCCATGCGTTGATAGCGAAGAAATATCAAAAATAAAAAGTCTAGAAGACCTGTGCAAGCTTTAAATGAGCCTTGTCTGCCTTGAACCATTTTCTCTTTTGACTTTTTTAGCTGGCTTCCAGCTTTTCCTAACAAAATCGGGATATTCCTTAAATATTTCAAGGCAACGACGCAAAAACTCCATGGTTTTTGGATCTGTAGGGTAGCCGCATCCAAAATCGCCGTACTTAACCTTTAATTCAGCTATTTCTCTGTCTCGTTCCACTTTAGCTATTATGGAGGCTGCTGAAACCACTGGATATTTGCGGTCAGCCTTATGTTCCGAGATTATCTCGACTTTGAAAGGTAAAAACTCCAAAATTTGCTGTTTGAAGCGCTCCTCTAAAACGTCTGAAGCATCCACGTATACTACGTCTGGACGGAGAAGTTCTATAACTCTGGCCATGGCCCGGGCCTCCAACCAGTTAAGCCTATGAAGTTTTCTGCCTTTTTCAACAACTTTGTCAATTTCCGTTGGAGAAAGCTTCACAACAACGTGTTTTTTGGCTATACGCTTTATCTCGACGGCTAAAGCTTCCCTTCTGTTTGGCGACAGAAGCTTTGAGTCTTTTACACCTAGCTGAACAAGTTTTGGCAAGTCTTCGCTTTCAACTAAAACTCCAGCAATAACTAACGGTCCTATAACAGAGCCGCGCCCCGCATCGTCAACGCCCGCAACCAGCATTATGAAAACCTTCATTTAGATAGATACTCGGTTTTTCTGTTAAAGACTTTTGGTTTAGCCGTAATCAAGGTGTTTTACGGATATGAAAACGTTCAGTGGTTCACTGTTTATTTGATGTTTCCTTTCAAAAACTGTAAAGCCTTATCCACAATTATTTCATGGAGTTTATCGCGATTTTCAAAGGTAACCGTGAATACTTCTGCGGCTGGATGCCTCTTAACCAAGTCTACAAGCTGGTCTCGGGCTTTCCAGTGAACTACACCCACTACAAGTTTGCCGCTTTCCACAGCCGCTTTAACGGCATTTCTAAATTTTTCGGAGAAAAGCTCCATGGGTCCAATTTCGTCTATGGCAACAACGTTGCATTCTCTGACAGCCTTCATAATCGCCTCAACGCCCAAGCTGTCCAAGTCTTTAAGGTTTACACGGTATTTGCCCACCTGTGGACCAGCTTTCTGGTTTATGTGTGCAAGCCACCCTCGTTTACTGTTATCGGCTAAGTCCAGTATTTCGAAGCCTATGCGGGTTCCGCCTAAGCGTACTTCGCGGCTTATCATGCCGCCAACGCTGTAGCCTTTAGATTTCAAAGCCTCGGCCGCTTTTAGCAATATTGTTGTTTTTCCAATGCCCGGACTGCCAGTCAATAGGAGCACGCGTTTCTGCAAGCTTTTCCGCCTTTTACGTTTGCTCGGTTATGAGGGAGGAAACTCCGCTGGCAGCAAGCACGAGCAACTCAAAGGTTTTGTAGGCTTCCGTCATGTCTTTTGCTGTGTACTCCACTGTTAAGCCGTCAACCCTTTTTGCGGTTGGAAGCAACTCTGCCACGTCGGCAAAATGGCTTACAAGGAATGTTACCCGCATGTCAACGGGTTTTTTGGTAACAAGCGGTTTAGCCTTTTTAGCTTTAAGCTTCGCAACCGCTCTTTTGGCAGCTTCTCTTAACTCTTTTTCGATTTTAACCATGCTTGGGCTTTTGGCAGCAACACGGCTTAAAGAGTTTTTCAAGGCGACAGTTTCAACCCAAGGCGTCCATTTTTCAACATCATCCTTCAAAAGCTGGGCTTCTCCAGCCACCATTATCGGTGGGACGCCCAGCTCACCGGCAACATATGCGTTTAAAAGGAACTCGCTGACTTCAACATCGTTAACCTCCACTTTCCTTATGCTTCCACCGCTGTAGGTGTGGTCAAATGTGGATTTGGCTGTTCCAAACTTGGCGTGATACCCTAAGAAAATAGCAGCATCACATCCCTCTATGCCGGCAACCATGCTCAGAGGCCGCGGAAAACCTCGGATGATCTCTATGTATTCGGGCAAGTCTTCGACGTGAAGATTAACCATTGGACCATGGCTGTCTGTCACTAAAACTTCTTCGAAGCCGTTTTTGTGCAGTTCGTCTGCCACTATAAGCGTTATTTTTGTGGCTATTTTCCTTGCCTCTTCATATAGGACGCGTTTTAGGTTTAGCTGGCTTGGCGCCACAATGTATGGCATGCCTTCCAAGTCAACTGAAATGAAAGCTTTCATTCCAATTTTACACTCCGCTTATGCATTTGCCTCTCACTTGGCTAAAAAATTTTGGCAGACCAAACAGAAGTCTAATATCTGCGGCATCTAACAACTACAATGCGTAGACTAGCTGGTTTGTGGAAATGGGCAGCGACAGAGAAGAACGGGAAAGCATTGTTTCATCCCTTGAAAAGCAGTTGAGCGAGTGGGTGCTTCGCAGACACGGTAAAGTCTTTAGACTAGCCCTAATTTTAGCTATAATCCTCCTCGTTTTCCTAACCTCTCTTCGCTTTACAATCGGCGGCTTAAAAGAATGGGTTCAAGTAGATCCAGCTGCCATCCTTAACATATCCATACAGCTTTTCACCATAATGAACCCTATAAGCACCATTCCAACATTTCTCATATACACCGGCAAACTTAGGGAAGATGAGAGGCGAAAAATAATAAGCACAACAACTATGATAGTTATAGTGCTTCTTTTGACATTTACCCTTTTTGGGCCATTAATATTGAATGCTCTTGAAGTGTCGGTCACAAACTTCAGATTTGGCGGAGGAATACTGCTGCTCATTCTAGCCATAGACATGCTAGGCGGAATGTCAAGATCAAAAACCATAGACGTTAGGCAAGTAGCAGTGGTGCCTTTGGCTACACCTCTCCTCGTAGGCCCTGGGACTATGACAACGCTTATAGTTTTGGCTAACACGTATGCCATAGTCAACGTTTTGGTTGGCGGCTTAATCGCCTCAATCGGCGTTTACTTGACGTTGCGTTTTGCACCTTTGCTTGTTTCAGCCATCGGCAATAATGGCGTCCAAGCTGTAAGCCGTATAATGGCAGTCATTTTGGCGGCAATCGCCTCCCAAATGATCCATCTAGCCCTACTGGAATGGGGCATAGCTAAAACATGAAAAACATTAAGCCACCCGTGAATTTTCCAACAGAGATCATCGAAGAAGGCCAAGTGCGTGTGCTTGTTCCAAAACTATCCGCCTTCGTGGAAAAACCCGGAGAGTACGCGCCTTCAAAGGCTCCAGTATTCTATAACCCGGTAATGGAGCTTAACCGCGACATAGCCGTTCTTGCTTTGCAAGCTTACCAGCGAACTGTAAACTGCAAAATCATCGTGTGCGAGCCTTTGGCAGGCTGTGGTGTAAGAGGGATACGCTTCGCCAAGGAAGTGGAAGGCGTCAAAAAAGTCTTGATAAATGATATTAACAAGAAAGCCTGCATGCTAGCAAAACACAATGTTGAACTAAATGGGCTTGGCGAACGCATAACCGTGCAGAATATGGATGCAAACCTTTTGTTGGCGAAATACGCCGCGCCGCGCAAACGTTTTGACGCTGTAGACATAGACCCCTTTGGTTCTCCAGCGCCGTTTCTGGACTCTGCCATAAGAGCAACCCGCGACGGAGGACTGTTGGCCTTGACGGCGACGGACATGGCGCCCTTATGCGGCGTACACCCAAAAGCGTGCATACGCAAGTATGGTGGAAAACCCCTCCGCACAGAATACTGCCACGAAATAGCCCTAAGACTTGTCATAGGATGCACCGTAACCACAGCGGCGAAACATGAAATCGGCGTATATCCGCTCTTCAGCCACAGCACAGACCACTATATACGCGTCTACCTAATCCTAAAACATGGTGCTAGAAAGGCTGATGAAAGCCTAAAAAATTTAGGCTATATTCTGCACTGTTTTAACTGTCTCCATAGAGAAACTGTTCACAAAAACGTTTTGTTGGCGCATGACGTCAGGTGTCCAAACTGCGGCTCAAAGATGGACTATGCTGGACCAGTATGGCTTGGGAAAATAGCTGAAGAAAACTTCTGCAATTTAATGAAAGAAGAGCTTGGGCGAAAGCGTTTAAAGTCAGAGAAAAAGGTGGAAAAAATCTTGACGCTGGTGAAGGCTGAATGCTCAGCTCCAATCACATACTATGTTTTGGATGAGATATGCAGCAAAATACACTTGCCAGTACCTCCAACAAGAGCTGTCTTAGAAGCTCTGAAAAGAAAAGGCTTCGAGGCTTTACCAACCCATTTTAACCCGAAAGGTGTAAAGTCGAACGCGCATGTTACAGAGATCACAACCATCGTTAAGCAAGTGCTCTAATAAAAGCATTTAAGTTGAGCGTGAAAGAACAAGTTTTAAAAAGCCTTATGGTGAATATATGCTAATCCGGTGGTCATTTGGGAAAGAAAATCTCACTATTCCTACTGGTTTTAATGATGTTAACGATGTTAGCGTGCACCAGCCCCGCAGAGTGCGCTGCCACAGTTAATGTATACGGTTACACGGACAAATACTATTATTTACCAGGTGAGAGCGTAACATTTAGGTTTTGGGTATACAACGAGGGACCAGACAAGATAATCCTTGAAAACGTTACAATACGCTTCCCATGGTACAAGCCTGTTTGGGACGGAAATATCACAATTCCCGCAGCGAACACTGTGCTAGATAAGGGACAAAGCTGGAATAAAAATATAACTTTCACCATACCAAACGACGGTAGAGCGAAGAGTGGATACATTGAGGTTGAAGTCGTGTATTGGATTGGATCCACTGCATATAAGCCCCCTCCACAAACCGCGTATTGGCTATACGTTAATACAACACCAGAATCATCGTTAAAAGACATGGACAAACTCCTGACACTGATCACTATACAAGTGGTCCTAGTAGTTGTCTGCACTATAATACTGGCTGCAACAATATTTCTTTCAGCACGAAGGCCGAAAATGGTTCTAGAAGAGTCGGAGAAAACAGAGTAGCTACCCCCTTCTTTTATTTTTCCGTGTAATTTTTAAGCATGTTCTGCAAATCTTTACGTAGGTTTACTTGAAAGGCTTCGGAGGTGCACGGAGCTCGGAAAAATTTTAGTCACTTCAGCTTGGCCATACATAAACGTGACTCCTCATATTGGCAACCTAGTGGGGTCTGTTCTTTCAGCTGACGTTGTTGCTCGCTATTATCGATTGAAAGGTGAAGAAGTCGTCATGGTTAGCGGTTCCGATGAGCATGGCACTCCTATAGAAGTGGAAGCCATAAGGCTGGGCGTGAAGCCCAAAGACTTGACGGATAAAAACCACGCGAAGGTGGCGGAACTTTTCAAGAAGTGGGGTATATCCTTCGACAATTACACGCGGACTGAAAGTCCGGTACACAAGGAGTTTGTCCAGCAACACTTGATGAAAATCTACAACAACGGCTATATATTTACTCAAGAAACTGAGATGCTTTACTGCGAGAAATGCCAACGCTATCTGCCAGACCGTTTTGTTGAGGGTCAATGCCCCTATTGTGGGCATGTGCCAGCCCGCGGAGATCAATGTGACGTTTGTGGGAGGCTCTTGGAGCCAACGGCTTTAATAGAGCCGTACTGTGTGATCTGCAAGGGTAAACCCGTCGTCAAGAAGACGAAGCATTGGTATTTTGATCTTCCAAAGTTTGCGGATAAACTAGCCCGGTACATAAGCGAGAACAAGCAGCTGCCATCCAATGCCAAAAACTTCAGCCTCAACCTAATAAGGGAAGGGTTAAAGCCGAGGGCTGTTACGCGGGATGTCAGCTGGGGTATTCCAGCGCCTTTTCCTGGAGCTGAAGGCAAAACCATCTATGTTTGGGTTGAAGCCGTTCTGGGTTATGTTTCAGCCACCATAGAATATTTCAGAAATCGCGGCGATTCAGAAGGCTGGAAAGCCTACTGGTTTGATAAAAACGCGAAAACCCTTTATTTCATCGGAAAGGACAATATCCCTTTCCACACGATTATTTTACCAGCCTTGCTAATGGCTTCCCGTGAAGACTATAATTTGCCATGGAACGTTTCAGCCACAGAGTTCCTCCAGTTTAAAGGCGAAAAAGCCTCAAAAAGCCTGAGAATAGGTATATGGATAGACGAGGCCTTGGAGCTTTTCCCGCCGGACTACTGGCGCTACTTTTTAATCGCTACCCGCCCAGAAACAAAGGATTCGAACTTTTCATGGGAGCTTTTTGCGGAAAAAGTTAACGCCGATTTAAACGACACTTTCGGAAACTTTGTCCACCGCACATTATCCTTCATAAACAGACACTTCAACAGCCAAATACCAGAACCAGGCGCTTTTGACGCAGAGGACGAACGTGTACTCAAAAGCCTTAAAGAACATGTGGACGACATTGCCAGCAACTTTGAAGCTTGTCGGCTTCAAGCTGCTGCAAACGGGGTTATGAGCATAGGAAGGCTTGGAAACCAATACCTCAATGAGAAGGAGCCTTGGAACCTTATAAAACGGGACAAGGCAAAAGCTGCCACAACCATGTATGTAGCCGCCCAATTAGTGAAGGCCTTAGCAATAGTCTCTGCGCCGATAATCCCCTTCACGGCGGAAGAGCTTTGGAAAACTTTGAACTTGCCGGGAAGCGTCCACCAGCAAAGGTGGGAGGAAACCCTCAAACCTCTGCTAGCTGGCCATAAAATAGCAGAAGCCAAACCATTGTTCCGCAAGATAGAGGCTGACGAGAAAACGCTTGACGAGATGCTGGAAAAAGTTAGGAAAGCCTTGGCGAAGTGAAAAATCTGAAGGTCAAAATCGACCTTCACATCCACACATGTTATTCCTATGATGGGCTGATTAAACCAGAAGAGCTTGTTTTTTACGCGAGGAAGGCGGGTTTAAATGGCATAGCCATAACAGACCATGACCGGATAGACGTCGCGCTAAAAATGGCGAAAGAAGTGAAGGATTTTCTTATAATTCCAGGCATAGAGGTTTCAAGCCTAAACGGCCACATAATTGGGCTTAACATCCAAGAACCCGTGTCAAAAAACCTAAGCGTTGAGGAAACCGTGGATAAGATCCACGCGCTTGGAGGTTTAGCCATAGCATGCCACCCTAAGGCTGTTTTGAAGGCAAGTTTGGGACAGCGAACAAGCCGAAAGTTTGACGCCGTTGAAGTAGTAAATGCTTCAGCTTTTCCATTCAAACGTTCCGTTAAAAAGGCGCGGGAAATAGCCATTAATCTTGGCTTGCCTCAAGTGGCTGGAAGCGACGCCCACTATGCTCCAGAAATAGGCTTGGCATACACCCTTGTAGAGGCTGAGCTTGACATTGATGATGTGGTTGAAGCCATAAGCAAAGGATTATGTGAGCCTGTGGGCGAAGCGATACCGCTTACGACGAGGCTGAAGAGGGAGTTATTATCCATTAAATCCAATTTTTCAAGTAAAGGTTTCCTTTCACGTCCCAACCACGAGAGGTTGTGTAATCCTTTTTAAGGTTGTGATGGCTGAAAGTGCCGCTAAATAACTTGTCTTTGGGTTTTCGATGGATGGAACATTTTCCACATGAACTTTCAACTCGCCAAAATCTCCTTTAACCTCGATTTCGTGAACGTTTCTCTTAACCGTGGGGTCGGCTATTACTCTGACGATTGTTTTATCAATACCTATGCCAGCTAAGCCCAAAGTTGCAGCTACGTTGACGTTTGCTGGAAAAAGTTTACAAGCTTCTGTGGCCGGCCCATCATATATAACAGTTGGCTTCCCCACCTTTCCGCCAAACTTCTCTTTAAAATAAGGGTTGTCTATCAACGCTTCAACGGGTTTCCTCGTAGTTAGCACAACCTTCTCTACTTTCCCAAGAACTGAGGCTTTCACAGCATCCAGCCCAGCAATAGCGCCGGATGGAACATAAACTTTTCTACCCTTATCCATGGCGGTGCGGGCTATCTCATTCATAAGTTCATAGTCAACTAAGGCGCCTACGCTCATAATCATCAAGTCTTTTCCAGCCTTCAACACATCAATGGCATACAACCTAACAGCCTCTTGGGAGGCTGCCTCAACCACGAGGTCTACACTTTTACTTTCGACAATTTCCCTAAAAGTTCTAGATATTTTGGGTTTGTTTTTCAGTTTCCGCTGCAATACTTCAGCCTTTTCAATATTCTTGTCAAAAACCAAAACTAGGCATGCGTCTCCAGCCTGTCCTTTGTCTATTGCTTGAGCTAGTACAGTTCCTATGGCACCGCATCCTATGAGGCCTACGCCTAGTGGCATCTCTGTGTTCTCCGCTTAAACGCCTAATTGAATGCGTACACGTCTCCCTATAAACATTTGTCGGCGAAAAGGTTAAAATGAGGGTTAGAAAAAGGCGTTTTGCACTTTTTCAGTAGAGGTTTTTCACTAGAAACGCTACCACATGCTTATATTGTTTAACCAAATTTTCGGTTTTCTGTGGGCCGTGTCCCTCAGCCTCGACAACATGGAACTCGTGGGGTTTCCCCAGTTCTTTGAGTTTTTGGACAAATTTTTCCACTGGTTTGAGGGGGCACCTTGAGTCATTGGCTCTATGCCAAACTAATATGGGGCTTTTTATCTGGTGGACAAAGTTTATGGGCGACCTATCGTGAAAGAGTTCAGGGTTCTCCTCCGGTTTTCCAAGAAGTTCCTCTATGAAGCTTTTGAAGGCAGCGTCTGAAAGCTCATACATCTCCTTCCAGTCCGTTACTCCAACTATTGCTGCACCAGCCTTCCAAATTTCGGGATACTTGGTCATGGCTATAAAGGTCATAAAGCCTCCATAACTTGCACCAGCAATAGCTATCTTCTTGTCTTCCACGAAGCCCTTTTCCATAACAAATTTTGCACCGTAAACAACATCTTTCAAGTCTCCGCCCCCTGGGTCTTTAATGTTCATCCTCTCAAACTCGGCGCCGTAGCCAGTGCTTCCGCGGAAGTTTGGACAGAAAACGTGGAACCCTCCAACGCATATAGCTTGGATAGCTGCGTTCCATTCGTCTGCAACTTCCCACCAAGGTCCACCATGAGGCCACACTACGCATGGCTTAGGCGCTTTTGAACCCTCGGCGAAAATCATGAAGGATGGAATTTCAAGCCCATCGAAAGACTTGTATTTGAAAAATTCGGCTTTTCCCAAGGGCAGTTTTTTGTTGTATTTCGGCTCATAGAGGTTTTTCAGCTTTTTAGATTTTAAATCAAGCTTTGACAGTATGGGTGGTTGGGAAAGCGAGGACCATGAAAACACAAAGAATGAGCCGTTCTCGTCGAGTTTAATGTTGCTTATTCTTCCTTGAGGAGTTGGGATTTCCATTAGCTTTCCATCGAACCTGTACATGTAAAGTTTTGTTCTTCCATCCTTAGCTGCGACAAACCATATGCCTTTGCCGTCCACAGTCCAACCGAAATTTGGAAAATCCATAGCTGTTTTTGACAAGTGTAGAAAAGTTGTTGTTTCGGCGAATAAGTCAAAGACGGCGAGGTCATAAACCCCTAAGGCGTTAGTCTTAAAAAGTATTCTGCTCCCATCGGGGCTCCATTTCGGCTGCGAGTTTTCGCTGCCAGCGCACGGCGTGTACAAACGTGTTTTCAAGCTATCTGTTTCAACTAGGAGAAGTTCCGCTGACCTTGGCTTTTCCGTAGTTTTCGCAGAGGCAACAAGCATTTTGCCATCCTTAGTCCAGTCTGGTGAAAATATGTGGCCCAAGCTCTTGTAAATGGACTTGTGCCTACGTTTTTCCACGTCGAAAAGCCAAAGCTGATTTGCTTCAAAAGTGCTTCCTGTAAAGGCAATCGCCTTTCCAGATGGCGACCAAGCGAAGTCAAAAACCCTAACATCCTCAAATTTTGAAATCTGCTCCTCTTCCTTATCACCAGTTATGGGCGCCGAAAAGAACTGGTGGCGTTCAGCCCCTCCAAAATCCCTTGAAAAAACCACTGTCTTGCAGTCTGGCGAAATCTCGGCAAAGGTGACTCGCTGGTCTCCATGAGAAATCTGTATAACATTAAGTGTGGTTAAATCCAGCGACCAAAGCTGATAAGAGCCAGACGCATTTGAAAGGAAAACCGCGTTTTTCCCGTCTCCAGATAAGTCAACCAAAACTGTGTCAGGAATCTTTATAACTTCTTCAACATAGCCGAGAATTTTCTCAATATCAACCATTCTAATCACACAAAATAGCTGAGGAAAGGTTGTTTTAAAATTTTTCCCAGCGAAAAAAGAGAAAGTGAAAGGAGGTCCTAAGCCTCTTGCTCCATTTGGTAAAGGTTCAAGTCGAGGTTCAATGGTTTTTCAGGTTCAGCGTAAGGCTCCAAATTGAATAATTGCGGCGCAATGGCGCCAAACCCGCTCAAAATATATGGAGAACTTACACCAGTTAGCACTAGGGTTACTTTTATTTTGCCGTTGAGTTCCGGGTTTACTCTAGCTCCCCAAATCACAAGGGAGTCTTCATCCATCATTTCTGTGACTATTTCTCCAACGCGGTTTGCCTCCTCGATGGTCATGTAGGCGTCGCCGCAGACATGTATAAGCGCACCTTTAGCGCCCGTGTAATCGACGTCTAAAAGCGGGTTTCTCAAGGCTTTTCTAACAGCGTCTTCAGCTCTGTTGGGAGCATCTGACTCCCCAACGCCTATTACGGCTAGTCCGCCTCTTTTGATAATGGTTTTGAAATCTGCAAAGTCAAGGTTTATGAGACTTGGCGCCGAAATGGTTTCAACTATCCCCTTAATCATGTTTGCCAAAACGTTATCTGCAAGCTTAAAAGCCTCATTTATAGGCAAATGAGGTGCAAGCTGAAGCAGCTTGTTATTATCGATAACCACAACGGTGTCGCAGTGTCTTCGCAGTTCTGTCAAAGCGTAAGCCGCATATTCCATGCGTCCCTTCTCAATCCTAAATGGTGTTGTTACAACTCCAACCGTTAAGGCGCCCTTCCCCTTGGCGATTTCGGCAATGACCGGAGCGGCACCTGTGCCTGTTCCACCGCCTAGTCCAGCCGTTATAAAGACTATGTCTGCGCCTGTGAGCAGTTCTTCAACGCGTTTTCTAGACTCTTCTATGGCAGCTCTTCCAAGCTTTGGGTCGCCGCCAACCCCTAACCCCTTTGTTAACTTTTCACCTATCAGAATTTTTCTATGTGCTTTTGAAATTTTTAGATGGAGGGCATCGGTGTTTATGGCTATGCACTCCGCTCCCGCTATGCCCATTTCCATAAGCCTTGTTACCGTGTTGTTTCCAGCTCCGCCAACACCCAACACAAGCACGCGGCAAAAACCAGGCTGCCTTATCTCTTCGGCAACGGTGTTTTGCCACGAATAACGGAAGGTTTGCTGTCCGACAGTTGTCTGCATTTAGCCAACCCTCTTTCTCCGCCAAAACTCATTGCTAATAAGGTCGCGAATAGCTACACGAATAGCCTCAGCCCTGTTTGGGTAAAGCTTCTCATTAACTAGCTGATCTAACGCCTCAATATACGGCTCGGGAAGATAAAGCGTAATCAACTTCATTTCAACTTCCCCCTTCGGTAAGCGAAAAACCAGCGGTTATAATTATACTTGTATATGTTATGTTTTAAATATGTTTCAAATATGTTGATGCCTTTCTTTTTAAATATTACTACCTGGCTGTTTCAAAATTTTGTAAAAGTGATTGTGAAGGCACCTCTAGGTTTTTATCTCTTTTTGAGTCATTTAATGTACTGTCATGGGCGCTGCACGGGTGTTTATTAAAAGCTTTGGCTGTTCGACGAATTTGGCTGATGGGGAGGTTATGGCTGGGTGTTTAGCGGAAGCTGGATACGTTCTTGTGGATGGTTTAGTGGATGCTGATGTGGTTGTTTACAATACTTGTGCTGTTAAGGGGCCTACTGAAAACCGTATGATAGATCTTCTGAGGCGGGTGCCTAAAGACAAAAAGCTTGTTGTTGTTGGTTGTTTGCCCCTAATCAATTTTGAGAGACTACGGCGCGAGGTGGCCTTTGATGGTGTGGCTGGGCCAGCCTTAGGTGAAAAAATTGTTGATGTTGTTAGGAACGTGCTTAAGGGCGGGAAAGTTTGCGCGTTGGAGAATGCGGATAGAGCTAAACCAAGCCTTAACCTTCCCCGGGTCCGTTTGAACCCTGTTGTGGGCATTATTCCTATAAGTTATGGATGTTTGGGTTCATGTGCCTATTGTTGTGTAGTTTTTGCCAGAGGGCGTTTAAGAAGCTACACTGTGGACGAAATAACCAGTAGAGTTAGGTTAGACTTGGCGAACGGAGTGCGGGAGTTTTGGCTGACCTCCCAAGACACAGCGTGTTATGGGCTGGATATTGGAACAAGTCTTTCAGAGCTTTTAAGGGCCGTCTGCAACGCTGATGGCGACTTCAAAGTTAGGATTGGGATGATGACTCCGAACATGGCTTTGAAAATTTTGGACAAGCTTGTTGAAGCCTACAAAAGCGAAAAAGTCTTCAAGTTTCTCCACCTACCAGTTCAGAGCGGAGACAACCAAGTTCTGGCGCGAATGCGGAGATTCTACACGGTAGAGGATTTCAAACAGATTGTGAATGCTTTCCGCAAAGCCTTTCCGAGGATAACTGTAGCCACAGATGTTATTTGCGGTTTTCCCGGCGAGACAAAGGAGGCTTTTGAAAAAACTTTGCACTTACTGGAGGAGATTAAACCCGACATAGTGAACGTTTCAAAGTTTTTCGCAAGGCCTAGAACGCCAGCTGCCAAGATGGATGGGGCTTTGCCTTTTTCTGAAGTTAAAGAAAGAAGCACCATGCTAAGCCGTTTAGCCTCAAAGATAGCCCTTGAAAAAAACATGGAATGGGTTGGATGGGAAGGCGAAATCTTAATCGATGAGCCGGGCACTGTTCCAAATTCATGGGTTGGTAGAAACTTCGCCTACAAGCCTATTGTTGTGAATAGCACCATAAACCTTCTTGGAAGAGCTATGCGGGTTAGGGTTTTGAAGTCTTTTCCAACACATCTTGAAGGAAAAATCCTTAGTTAACTATTCTGAAATGTATTTTTTACGAAAATAATGTGCGTGTGATGTGCTTTCCTGTTTTCTTTACTAAAGTTTTAGCTCAAGGTTTATACTTGTGGATCGTAATAGCCTAAACGAGCTTCGAGGGTGATTTCGGCGAGTTTGATTGATAAGAAAATTCCTAAAACCATGTCTACACAGCATCCGGACAATGTTTCTCTTCCAAGCTGGGTTAGCAGCGGTGTTATTCAGGGAGACGAGGAAATTGATGAAGCCTTTTTTGCGTATAGTCAGCTTGGCTGCATGGAGGTTATGTGGGATTCTGAAGGTAAAGATGTGGACACCCATGTGGTTAGGAAGCTTCTGAGCAAGTATGGTGAATTCTTTAAGGAGAAAGTTATAGGAGAAGATGTTTTCCTAACCTATCGGGTGCCGAACCCTAAAGTTGAGGTGGCTGAACGCAAAATTCTACTTGAATCCTTAGTCAATATTCCGGTGGCCCATGACATTGCAAGCACCTTTTACAAGCGGGATGTTTCCCCAATTTTTGAGGTTATATTGCCCTTCACAACAAGCTGCAACGAGTTAATCTGGCTTTCGAGGCATTACGAGAAAGCCATAGCTGGAGCTGAGAAGGTGGAGTTGGATGGTTCCGTAAAAGTTGAGGATTGGATTGGTCCTTTCAATCCTAAAACTATAGAGGTTATTCCTCTTATAGAGGATATGGAAAGCATACTGAAAACCAGTGAGATTGTGGAGCCATACATAAGGGTTGTTAAGCCAAAGTACCTTCGGGTTTTCATAGCCCGCTCTGATCCAGCCCTAAACTATGGGCTTGTGTGTGCGGTGATTCTGTGCAAAATAGCTTTCTCAAAACTGAAGCAGTTGGAGACGGCGACTGGTTTGCGGATATACCCCATTGTGGGTGTTGGTACCATGCCTTTTAGGGGCCACCTTTCGCCAGAAAACATTGATCATTTCATGGAGGAGTATGCTGGAGTGTGCACCGTAACCATCCAGTCAGCTTTAAAATATGATTATCCACTGGAGAATGTCAAGAAAACCGTGGAAACCTTGAACAGCAAAATTCCATGTGGTGAGCCGGCCTTTATTGAGCCTTTTGAAATTGAGGTTTTGGAGGGCATTTTAGCCAAGTTTATGGTGAAATATCAAGAAGTGGTTGAACGCTTGGCTTCGCTAATCAACAGTGTGGCGAATCTTGTGCCCCAAAGGCGGGCTAGAAAACTTCACATAGGGCTTTTTGGTTATAGCCGAAGCGTTGGGAGGGTTTCCCTTCCAAGGGCCATTCCTTTTGCGGCGGCCTTATATTCGCTTGGAATCCCGCCGGAATTCATCGGTTTGAGAGCTTTTAACGATCTAAGCGAGTCTGAATGGAATGCTTTGACAAAATATTACATCAACCTCAAACGTGACTTGGAGTTTGCCGGCGGTTTTTTGTCTTGGCGCAACCTAAACATGCTTTCAGGCATGTATAAGCATGTGGCAAAAATAGTTGGAGCAACCGAGGAAGACTTGCGCTTGGGATTAGCTGATATTATGAAAGACCTTGAGGCCGTTGAGCAGAATTTCGCCATAAATCTTGGACCCAAAAACCTTACGCAGCAGAGATACGAAAATATGGTTAATGATTTTCTAATAGCGTTCCTTGAACAGAACAGCCAAGATGCACAGAAATGCCTAATTGAAGCGGCTAAAGTCCGCAGGTGTCTCGGCTGAAAACATTTTAACAAATTTTTTATGGAGAAATGCTGCTTTATTCTTTGGAGATGAAGTGTTTGGGCGAAGAAAACCTTGTTGAGGTTGGACGTGTAACCCACTACTTCACCAAGATTAGTGTGGCTGTTGTTGAGCTTAAGGCGCCATTAGCCGTTGGAGACCGCATAGTTATCAGAGGGCCGACGACGGATTTTGAACAAGTTGTGGAATCCATGCAGATTGAACATAAAAACGTGCAAAGGGCTGAAGCGGGACAAAGCATAGGCCTAAAAGTGATGCAACGTGTTAGGGAGAAGGACATAGTCTACAAGAAGCTTTAACACGTCTTTCTTTCTATTCACTTTCAAAACATGAAAAGCATTTCATTAGATGGTGGATATGCATTTTAAAGGCGGCATTGGTAAGGACGTGGTTAAGGTTAGGAGTTGGGCTGAGTTTAAACGGAACGCTTTGTTAATATGCTCGTATTGGACCATTTGAGGCGATGGATGCTGTATGCCATTGGAGGAGAAAATTGTCTATTTTGAGGCTGGTGGAAAGCATAACACTGAGGCTACTTTGAGGCTGGTTAGAGAGCGAGCGGAAAAAAGAGGCATAAAAAACGTTGTTTTGGCCTCTGTGACGGGGTTTTCTGCAGAGAAAGCCTTGGAAATTTTCAAGGATAGCAAAATAAAACTGACGGTTGTCGGCTTAAAAGGGCCGGGTTTCCCAGAATTCCCGAAGAAGTTGCAAGAAAAGCTGAAAAAGCTTGGCCATAACTTCTGTTATGCTCCAGACGTCAAATACGAGTTTCCAGAAACCGTGCAGGACACGCTTCGAAGGTTTTCTGAAGGCTTCAAGGTATGTGTTGAAGTCGCCTTAATAGCGGCGGATGCCGGCTACGTTAGGCTCGGAGAGGAAATCATCGCCGTCGGCGGAGCTGGGATGCTTGGCTACGAGAGGGGTGGAGGCGTAGATACAGCCATAGTTATGGAGGCTATTAAAAGCAGAGATTTCCTAAAACTGGAGAGCATTTTTGGCAAAAAAGAGGAAAGAAGAAAAATAAGGGAGATAATCTGCAAGCCAAGATAGGCGACGGTTCGAATATATCCAATCTGTTTTGGATGCCCTAGTTTAAATGGTAACAGTAGTGGTAATGTTGGGTGGTAAGAGTCCACTGGCCTTTACTTTTCAGTTGTGGCTTAAGGTTGTATGGATTCTTCCCAGTCTGTTTGACATCCGTTTTCTGGTATTATGATTATGGTTGTTTCGTCTGGTAAGGGTGCTATGGGATTTTCTCTTACGTTTATAGGTTTGGACTTTGTATGGGCGTGGATTGCCACTCGTTTGTAAAATCTATTTTCATTTGAGTGATAAATCATTTGAAACAGACTTTTGTATTTTCCTACTGGAAAAATGCCAGCTTCCTTTTTATTTCTTCATCCACTGCTTTAATGACATCTATTATAAAGGCTTCATCTTTTAGGGTTAGTTGAAATGTTTGTGGGAAAAGTTTGTTTATTTCCCGTTGCCGGATGATTACCGTAACTCTCTTCATCAATGTTTTAGGCGAATTGGGTTAACTTAACCTTTTTGTAAGGGTTTTCTCGTGCAGTTTTATTGCTGCAAGTGCGAATGCTGTTGTGAAGGCTATGAGTGTTAAGAAGTCTAATGCCATTGGGTAAAATCCCTTGTTTAGGAAAAGCTGTCTAACCATGTCTGTGAAGTATGTTAGTGGAGAAATTGAGGCTATGGCTGTTCCCCATTGGGGAAGCTGTTCTACTGGTATGAAGACTCCGCTTATGAAGACTAGTGGAAACTTGACTAGGGATGAGAGCATCATTGATGTGGCTGGTATGTCTGTTGGCGGGTAAGCTGAAAGCAACACGCTTAAGGCTGCAAAGCACAGGTTTGCAATTATCAAGCCTAGAATGAGTATTATGAAGTTTAGTGGCTGAATGCCTAAAGCCAATGTTAAGGCTAGCGGAATAACCGATATGATTAGGCCGAAGATGAAGGATGAAAGCATATCCCCAACTATAATTGTCCATAGGGCAACTGGGCAGCACAAAAGCCTCTCAAGGGTTTTTGAGCGGGTCTCCCAAGGCACAATTGAAGGACCAACAGACGTGGCTGTGAAAAACGTTGTCATGCCAATCAGTCCAGGTAAAACCTCTTTAAGCGGTATGTTCCGTCCAATAACGTAGGCTAAAGCCAGAAAAAGCGGAAAAATAAGCCCAAAAATGATGACGGGGCCTTTTGAGTAGTAGATTTTAATGTTCTTTTCAGCTATGACGAGGGAACGCTTAAACTGTTCTGTAAGACTGTTCATTGAATGACTGCCTCCTTTCCCTTTATGAGTTTTAGGAAAACGTCTTCTAGGGATGGCATCATAGTGTTCAGGTTTAAAATGCGCAGTTTATTCCTTTTAGCATACTCAACTAGGAACTCTATTACTGTGGATGGGTCAGCCGTGTAAATGCGCACCTTATTGCCCGCAGGCACAGCCTTGGTAATGCTTGGGTTTTCTGAAAATTCCTGCATGTTTACGGTTTTGTTGAAAGTCACTTCGATGTATTGGAGGTCCATGCTTTGGGCTCTGAGGTTTTCAGGAGTGTCTATGGCTGCTATCCGCCCATGGTTTATTATGGCTATTCTATGGCAAAGCTGGTTTGCCTCTTCCATGTTGTGGGTTGATAGGAAAACAGTTTTCACATCCTTGTTATACCGAGTTATTTTTTCCCGTAGAAGTCTTGCACTTTCAACGTCAAGTCCCGATGTTGGCTCATCTAGGAAAAGCACTTCCGGGTCGTTAACCAAAGCCATGCATAGCAGGAGCCTCTGCTTCATTCCTTTTGAGAAGGCTCTGACAAGCTTGTCCTTAACCTCGTATAATCCGAACTCTTTTAGAAGATTTGTGGCGTTTTCCCTGAGCTTTTGTGATGGCACACCGTAAAGCTTGCCTATTAAGGCCAAGTTTTCCCATGCTGTAAGGTCCACGTATGCGTTTGAAACTTCTGGAACAATCCCGCATGCTGTTTTGCTTCAATAGGGTTTTTCAAAACGTCATAGCCGGCCACAAAGGCTTTGCCCCCGTCAGGCTTTGTTAAGCCAGTTAATATTCTGATGGTTGTTGTTTTTCCAGCCCCGTTTGGCCCTAAAAAGCCGAAGATTTCGCCTTTTTCAACTTCGAAGCTTATGTGGTCCACTGCCTTTACATCCTCATAATGTTTTGTTAGTTCTTGAACTGCTATTGCATACTCCATTTATAAAGGCCTCCTAGTGGGGTTCTTGTATGCCTAAAACAACCATGTGCTCTTTGCACTTTATCCTCTAGAAATGTCTGCCGGAACAAAAACCATCTCGCCAGCCGACAAGTCGACTTTCTCGTCGCCCACCGTAAATGTTCCTGAACCTTCCGCAATGTAAAAGCAAACGTCATAGGGTTCTGGACGCGGCGGAATCTCTTGGCCTCTCTCGAGGCTGACTAGCACAAGGTTAAAGCATCGTGTTTTGAGCAAATCCTTCTTTACGCGTCTACGTTTTTCCATAGTGTCCAATGATCCTTTGTTCTCTGAAAATTGCACTAGCCGTTTCAAATTTATTACGTCCATTTTGCATAACCTTTTCAAGTTTTAAATAGGAAAGGAGGGGGGTTGGCGGTTTTAGCGTTTTAGTGCTTTAGGGTTTCTAACCGTTCGTTAATATTCTCTAGCTCTTTTGTTAGGGCTTCTTTGTATTCTTCCAGCATTTTTATTTCTTCTTCAACATCCATCATTGGCCATGGGAAGCTCATGCGCATGTGCTTGTGTTCATGTCTATGCTCGTGGTGTGGATGACGCCCTTCCATTCCACAACAACAGCAGCATCTACACATTTCCTTTCTCACCTCCTTCTTTCACGGATTTTTCAAAATTTTCATGATAGAAGTTTACAAGGTCCTCAAACAGCCTTTTGCGTTTGACTATGGATGCAAGTCCCATTTTTAGGGCTTCAACACCTTTGTCTGTCAGCCTATAAACACGTCTGTCTGGTCCTCCTTCGACCTTCTCCCATTTTGACTCTAGC
>Ga0185307_1000312_pt1 | contig 31734 bp, 32 predicted proteins | sample LHCtaG_FD_128010 | JGI IMG/M metagenome (GOLD analysis project Ga0185307, IMG submission 128010) | Hot spring microbial communities from Little Hot Creek, USA to study Microbial Dark Matter (Phase II) - LHC4sed_matched (SPADES... | ecosystem: Environmental > Aquatic > Thermal springs > Hot... | reverse complement strand
GGTTCTTGAGTTCTTTAGCTGCTTTAAGAGCTTCAAAAACCATACTACCAACAGCTACTATAGCTACATCAAAACCATCCCTAACAACATTAGCAACCCCTAACCTACATACACACTCATCATAAACTCTCTCATCCTCATCCCTACCGATACGCATGTATGTAGGTCCATCAACACTTAAAACCTCCTCAAAACAACACCTCAACTCTACAGAATCTGCAGGTGCTATAACCTTCATACCAGGTATTACACGCATGAGTGCGAAATCCTCAAAACACTGGTGTGAGGGTCCGTCACCATAGTTAGAAATACCTCCATGAGTACCTACTAACTTCACGTTTAATCTAGCCCTACCTACAACATTCCTAATCTGTTCCCAAGCCCTCATAAGGAATGATGCGTATGTAGCTACAACTACCTTCTTATTACAGGATGCTAAACCAGCAGCAACACCTACTAAGTCCTGCTCACTAATCCCGACATTAACGAATCTTTCAGGGAAGTTCTTAGCAAATATTGAGGTCATTGTATGATTAGCTGAATCAGCATCAATAACGTATAAATCCTTATACTTAAACCCTAACTCTACTAAGGTTTTACCGAAGGCTAATCTCATTATAATACCCCGAAACTCCTTAACTCATCCTTACTTACAGGTCTACTATGGTATACGTTATTCCCTTCAGCTGGAGGGAACCCCTTACCCTTAACAGTATGAGCTATTATTACTGAAGGCTTCCCAACATTATCAACTTCATTTAAAGCCTCTAACAACTGTTTGAAGTCATGACCATCAACTTCAACTACGTACCAGCCAAACATAATCCACTTCATAGCAAGTGGTTCTAAAGGTTTAACATGTTCGGTAGGTCCTTCCTGTTGGTATGAATTCCTATCTACTATTAATACTAAGTTATCCAGTCCTAACTTACTAGCAGTTAATGCTGCTTCCCATACCTGCCCCTCATCTAATTCACCATCACCTACAATTACGTAGACCTTAGCAGGTATACCATCCCTCTTAAGTGCTAAAGCCATACCACAACCAATAGATAGTCCTTGACCTAAAGACCCTGAAACAATATCAACACCTGGTATATCCATCTCTGGATGCCCCTGCAACACACTCTCTATATCTCTAAAACGCCATAACTCATCCTCAGGTAAGAATCCAACTAAAGATAAGACAGCATATAATGCTGGTGCTGCATGACCCTTACTCAGTATTAACCTATCTCTTAAAGACCAGTTAGGATTCCTCACATCATACCTCATCTTACACAGATATAATGTTACGAGGATATCTACTACTGAGAGTGAAGCACCTATATGACCTGCACCAGCCTCAGCAACCATCCTAAGCACATACCTCCTAACTAAATCAGCTTTCTCACTCAACTCACTAAGGATTCTAGAATCTAAATTCAAACCATTATTATACCTAGTATTAACTATCTCTGTTATTATTTGTCCTGCTTGTGTTAGTTTTACTGGTTTTCCTTCACTTACTTCTATTATTCCAAGTTCTTTAAGTATTCTAGCGTTTGTTTTTAGTGTTGATATAGGTATGTTGTATTTTCTAGATATACTCCTTAATGCATGTGTTAGACTACGATAACTACAACTACTTAACTCCCTCAATAGAATTAATTGATTCTCATTTAAACCTCTCTTTAAAACCCTCCTTAAAACATCAACAGAACTACTACCTAAACCTAAAGACGATATTGGAATTGATTCCTCATACGACCCCCGGACTTACTTTAAAGACTTACTTATAAATATAGTGGTTAAGTATAGTTAACTACGGAAATCAAAAAATATTGAATTAACCTACCCTACCTTCTGAATATCTATGAATATGTACTCACCACACCTATATAGAGCTTCACCTATAGATTAAGGTCTAACTCCCCCGTGAGAGGCGTTAAAGTTCTAAGTCTCTTAACTCCTAAACACTCCATACCATCCATGAGGAAGTCGTTAGCTAAGGATTTACTGTTTTAGGAGTCCGGAGATATACGGATTTATAACCCTCTTAGGGGAATCCTCATATATTTAAATAATTCTAAGTTACCTTAAATACTAGGGCTAAATCTTTATTAGGATTTAGATTAAGTTGTCTACCGTAGGATTACACTCACTAGGGATTAGTTACCTCCTACTACTTATTATGCTAAGGAGTTTAGGAATTATTTGTTGTTTTCTTGAGGTTATACCTTCAAGTACTACATAGTTATTTACGACTTTAGTTGAGAAGGCCTCCTCAAATAATGTAGTATCACCTACGACTACGGTGTAGGAGGTATTGCTTATGTAGTCAGTTATTAATAATATGAATAGTTTAATACCTTCATTCTTAACTACTTCGTTAATCCGTGATATTAACTTATCCTTCATTGATATGTAGTAGTCAGGATTTACTGTAAATACTTGAGATATAGCGAGTTTATAACCACCTTCATCGTAGATCTTCATATCATATCTGATAATATCTTCAACATCCTTAGGCTCACTTAACGCTATAGCATCCCTTACGAATTTAACAGCGTCTTCTAACTTAATACCTAATTCTCTAGATAGTGTGTTAACACAGTCTATATCGTCTTCAGTAGTTGTTGGGGATTTAAGGAGTAGTGTATCTGATAGTACTGAGTAGAGTATAGCTTTAAGTATGTTGTTTTTAAGTCTTAAACTATGCTCACGTAATATCTTCCATATTATAGTTGATGTAGAACCTACTGGTTCAACCCTAAATAGTATAGCTTCTCTAGTCTTTATATCACCACTAACTCTGTGGTGGTCTACGACAGCTACTACCTTAGCTTCATCAACACCATCAACTGCTTGAGATAGTTCGTTATGGTCTACAAGAGCTACTACCTTCCTATAATCTCTGATTAAGTCACTCCTAGTGACTATACCTGATAACCTGTTATAACTATTAACAACTAAGATACTACGTACTAGTTTAGACTTCATTAAATTGATAACGTCTTGAACTAATGTGTTCTCACTAACTACCTCAGCTCTATCCATGAATATCTCAACAGGTCTGCTTAAATCTACTAACTTAGCTGTAGTGTATGTATCGTAAGGTGATGTAAGTATCGGTATTCCTAAACTCCTAGCCTTATCTACAACCTCATTAGGAGGTCTTAAACCACCAGTAATTATTAGTAGGGATGCTCTAGACTCTAAAGCATGTAGTTGGACATCAACTCTATCACCAACTATTACTATACTATCCTTGAATGAGTACTTACTCTTAATAGTCTCAATACTCATAGCACCTACATATACGTAACCAGAGACCCTACTACTTAAATCACCAAGTACTACATCACAATTAACTACATCAACAATATTCTTAAGCGGTACATCAACTAACTTCACCCTCAAGCTTATGAAGTCTCTTAAGTACGTCCTAGAGAAACTCTCAATACTAAATAAGCCTAAAACCTTGAGGTTCTCGTCAACTACTGGGATAGATCTAATACCCATGCTATTCAGTAGGTCTATAGCTTTCTTAACAGGAGTCCCTCTAAAGACGTACTTAACATCTCTAGTCATCACATCAGTAACTCTAGGTCTTACATCCTCTACTAGAGTAGGTATTTGAAGTCCGCATTCATTAAGTACCTTAAGTGTTTCAATATTTAACTCACCAGCTCTAGCAGGTATAGCTTTAAACCCCTTAATACTTAGGAATTCAGCTAACGCTATAGCTGAGACTATAGAGTCTGTATCTGGGTTTCTATGACCAATTACTAACACATCCACAGTCATCACTATAATGATTAGTAGAACCTACGCTTTTAACCTGTCAAGATTTAAAGGATGTGTTAAGCCTACGATGCCTAGATCGGTAGTACTGTAATTCTTGGTATATGGTGTTTGAATTCTTAGTAAGGTACCTTAATCTCTTAATTTTAATACTCCCGTAGGGTTTAGGTCTACTAAATCATTAAGTAGTAACATACGTATACCCATGATTCAAGAATTTCTAGGTATGGGTAAGTAAGTCCTGTAATATTTAAAGGTTTAACAATTAATTAGTCGTAGGTGTAGTAGTGATTGAGTTAAGACCTAAATTCGATGTTACTAGATGGGATGTTAGTAAGGAGTTAGAGTTGATTAGGTTATGGGAGGTTGAAGGTATTTATAAAAAACCTGTAGATTTAAGGAGTGATAAGTTAGTTGTTATAGATACACCACCGCCTTACCCCTCAGGTAGGTGGGGTGTTGCTCAAGCAGCACATTACGCTCAGATAGATATGATTGCAAGGTTCTTCAGGATGAGGGGTTATGAGGTCTTAGTACCGTTTTACGCTGATAGGAATGGACTCCCTGTTGAGGTAGCTGTTGAGAAACGTTTTAACATAACAGCTGCTGAGATTGCTAAGACTCGTGAGGGTAGGGTTAAGTTCCTGAGTTTATGTAGGGAGGTCTTAGACGAGCTTGAGAAGGAGTTAGTTAATGTGTGGGTTAGGCTTGGATGTTCATTCGATTACTGGAGGTCTGGTACTGATTCTGAGGAGTATAGGAGGTTAACTCAAGCTACGTTTATTGAGTTATGGAGGAAGGGTTTAATCTACGTGTCTGAGAGGCCTGTGAGTTGGTGTCCTAGGTGTAAGACGTCTTTAGCTGAGGCTGAGGTAGAGTTTGTAGAGGAGCTTACTAAGCTATACTACATTAGGTTTGATGTTGAAGGTTCTAACGACTACGTAGTAATAGCTACTACAAGACCTGAGTTAATAGGTGCTTGTGATGCAGTTATATACAACCCAAGTGATAGTAGGTATAAGTGGCTTAACGGTAAGAGGTTAATAATACCACTCTACGGTAGGTCAGTACCAGTACTAGAACATAGTTATGCTAAGCCTGAGTTCGGTACGGGGTTAGTGATGTTATGTAGTTACGGTGATATAAATGATGTTAGATTATTTAGGGAGTTAGGACTGACTCCTAGAGTTTTAATAAGTGCTGATGGTGTTATGAATGAAGCTGCTGGTGAGTTCCTTAAGGGGTTATCAGTTAAGGAGGCTAGGAAGAAGGTAGTAGAGGTACTCTCTAGTAAGGGGTACTTAATAAAAGCTGAGGACTACTTACATGACGTACCAGTATGTTGGAGGTGTAAGACACCTATAGAGTATATAAGTAGTGAGGAGTACTTCCTTAAGCAGATAGAGTTTAAAGACGTGTTACTGAGGCTTATTAACGAGATGGAGTTTAAGCCTGAAGAACATAAGATCAAGTTAATTAACTGGATAAACTCTATAGGTATGGACTGGCCTATATCTAGGTCTAGATACTACGGTACTGAGATACCTGTATGGATTTGTAGGAAGTGTGGTTATAGAGTAGTTCCTGAGTTAGGTAGGTACTACAGGCCTTGGCTTGAGGAAGCCCCAGTAAGTAGTTGTCCTAACTGTGGTGCGTCTAAGGAATTCCTAGATGGTGAGGTTAAGACTTTCGATACGTGGTTTGACTCATCAGTAAGTCCTCTCTACGTAGTTAACTACTTAAGGGATAGGGAGTTAGCTATTAAGGCTTTAAGTAATGCTTTAAGACCTCAAGGTTATGATATAATAAGGACTTGGCTCTACTACACATTACTAAGGGTTTACCAACTAACTAGTAAGCCAGCGTTTAGGTGGGTTAGGATTACTGGTATGGGGCTTGATGAGAAGGGTGAGGCTATGCATAAGAGTAAAGGTAATGTGATCTACCCAGAACCATACCTAGATAAATACGGTGCTGACGCGTTTAGGTTCTGGGCAGCTGCAGCATCTAAGTTAGGTAGTGATTATAGGTGGTCTGAGAAGACTGTGAAGACAGGCTTCCTATTCATAACTAAGTTAGTTAATATAGCTAGGTTCGTATCTTCATTCCCTGACGTTAGTGATGGTATTAAGTTAAGACCTATTGATGAAGCTCTACTAGGGTTTTTAAGGGAGGTAAGTCTTAAAGTTATTAACTCCTACGAACGTAACTTAGATGTTTACGAACCTTTAAATGAGTTATACATGTTTACTTGGGATGTATTCGCATCAAATTACGTAGAAGCTGTTAAGAATAGAGCCTACGGTGTCGGGGATTACGACGAAGGTGAGGTTAGAGCTTCATGGTATGTACTACATAAGACTCTTAAGACAGTACTTAAGTTATTAGCTCCGATAATGCCCTTCGTCACAGACTACATCTGGAGGATGCTTTACGACCCTAAAGGTGTTCACGTACAGTTAATAACTGATGATGAGTTTAGATATGTGAGTCGTTATACAGACTTAATACCTAAGTTCATGAGGGTTAACTCACTAATATGGAAGTATAAGAAGGAGAATAACATTAAGTTCTCACAGAACCTTAACGCAGTCATATACGTTACTGAAGACCTCGAACCTATAGCTAAGGAGGTTAGAGACCTCCATAGAGTATCTGAGGTAACGTCTAAGCCTCCAGAGCTTGGAGCTATACACGTAGGTGATAACATATACATAATGTTTAAACATACTTGATTTTCGGGATGTGTTTTGAAGTATGTAGTTGCTGTAGATGTAGGGGCTACTAACTTAAGAGTCGGTACGTACTGGATTGACGGTAAGCTCATCAAGTCAGTTTGTGTGAGGACTCCAGGTACTGGTGGTCCTGATACAATAGCTGAGTGTATATATGACTTAGCTAGTAAGTTAATTAATGAGTTAGGGCTTAACCAACATCAACTAGTTGGTGTTGGGGTTGGTAGTATAGGACCTCTAGATATTAGGAGGGGTGAGGTCATCAACACACCAAACCTAAGTATTAGGTGTTTTAGGTTGAGAGAACCTCTTATAGAGTTCTTCAGGACTGACTACGTGTTAGTAGTTAATGACTGTGTAGCTGGTGTTTGGGGTGAGAAGGTCTTCGGCTACGGTGTTAACATCAATAACTTAGTCTACATAACGTTAAGTACTGGTATAGGTGGTGGGGTTGTAGTTGATGGTGACTTACTCATAGGTAAGGATGGGAACGCTCACGAGGTAGGACATATAGTTGTTAGGTATGATGGGCTTAGATGTGGTTGTGGTGGTTTAGGTCATTGGGAAGCCTACGCATCAGGTAGTGGAATCCCTAGATATGTTAAATACTATGTGGAGAATATAGTCACTAGTAAGAAGACAGTACTTACAGAGTTAGTTAAGGAGGTATCAATAACACCTGAGTTATTCTTTAGGTTAGTTAGGGAAGGTGATGAAGTAGCTGTAGAGATATTTGAGGAGTTATGTAGGGTTAATGCTGCAGGATTCGCTAGTGTTATAAATGTTTACGACCCTGAATTAATAGTTGTTGGTGGTTCTTTAGCCCTAGCTAACTACGACCTACTAATTCAACCACTACATAACCTACTAAGTAATTACGTAGTGAATAGACTCCCTAAGATACTACCTACACAGTTTGGTGGTGAGGCTGTTTTGAAGGGGGCTGCAGCACTAGTTATTAAACCACCGAAGAAGTTATTAGAGATTTACGGATTAAACTACTAACTTATTTATTAATTCTAGTTTTAATTAGGGGATGTAGGTGTTTGTAGACCCTCACACCCACCACTTCGTAAGTAATTACTCTACGCTTGAGTTGATTAGGGATGAGGGGTTTAGGAGGGTATTCATACTAGCTTACATACCTATAAAACCACTACATTACAGTACGTTAGTGGATTTATTCAGGTGGTTAGTTGAGGTAGAACCGTTAAGGTTTAAGGAATTAGGTATTGAGTTACGTGTTGGTTTAGGTATCCACCCTAGGAACATACCATCACCTAATCTAGAGGGGTTTAAAGATCTTGAGGATTGGTTATTTAGAGCTGATTTCGTAGGTGAGGTAGGTCTTGAAATAGGTTTTGATGATGAGGTTAGGGTATTTTCTGAGATGCTTAGACTTGCTAAGAAGTTTGATAAGGTTGTTATAATCCATACACCACGTAAGAATAAAGAGTTAATTACTAAGAAGGTAGTTAATTATGTAGTGTTGAGTGGTTTATCATTGGATAGAGTAGTTATTGACCATATATCACGTGAGGTTGTTAAGGAAGTCATTAAATTAGGTTCCTTCATAGGACTTACGGTACAGCCAGGTAAGTTAAGTACTGATGATGTAGTTAGCTTAGTGAGGGAGTATCCTGAGTTAATAGATCGTGGTTTAGTTAATAGTGACTGTGGTCGAGATCCTTCAGACCCGTTAGCAGTTAAGAAGACATACACAGCACTACTTAACTCAGGTTTAGGTTTAGGTGATATTAGGAAGTTAGTTAGTGATAACGCTTTAAGACTAGTTAAGTAGTTTAGTTAAGTCACTCTATATAACCTTCTAACCTTATTGTCGGGGCTATCTCAGCAACGACGTAGTTCTTCTCATAACTTACTCTAAGGTTCTTACTCCTACTAATAGCTGATAATGTAGTTAAGCTCTTAAGCGGTATTTTAATACTACTCACTCTTACGTAGTCTTTAGGTTCACCCCTCTCTACGTATACTGCGTACTCAGGGACTATCCTGATGTATGAGCCTTCAGTCTCAGCCATAACTACACCATCAACTATAAACCCCTTCTTACTATCTGATACTATCTCATCATCTCTCCAATCACCTTCCTTCATAACTAGGGTTGTGTGGAAGGGTATTGGTGGGTGGTATAGTCCGTATGCTGAACCAGCCTTACTACTGAATTCCTTAGCTGTTAACCTATTGTGGTGGTAATCAACTACTACACAGTTCTCTACTAACGACCTCTTACTAGTTGGTACTCCCTCATCATCAAATAATCTTATAGTTGGTGATGTGATCTCATGCGGGTTATCGTAGATATCTAAGTTAGTACTACATATTTTAGAACCTAGTAGTAGTTTATTAGGTGATGTAGCTTCAAGTAGATGTGATATTTCATGGATTAATGCTGCAGTTACTTCAGGTTTAAGTATTAGTGTCTGTCTACCGATTTCTACAGGGTTTAAAGACTTACTCCTACAACTAATTAAACTCTTCCTATATGCATTCCTAATTAACTTATCAACTAATGCTGTATTAACGTTTTCTGGAGTAGCTATTAATACGTTATGTACTCCACCATAACCGTACCTTAAACCCTTACTCACAACACCTATTATGAATTCTGCTAAGACCTTCCTCTCACGTGCTTCACCAACATCTCTCTCAATAACCTTGCTATACTCTCTTACGTTGAGTATGAATTCACACCTAACTACGTTGGAATTCCTTAATTCCTTACAGACTTCTGAAGCAACTCTTAATAATTCCGTAGGTTCGTTAATACTCTTACCGAGACTTACACTACCGACGTATAACTCAGTATCTAGTAACTCTAAATCCTTATCACTCTTAGGTAGTAACTCAGTGAACCTCATTAACTCATCAGCGTTACAGCCCTGACATGAAGTTATGAACCACTGACCGTTACTGAACTTCCTTACAGCACTAACCCTAACTACAGACCTGTTAAACTCGTAATTACCGTCTCTATAAGCAAGTTCTGAATTATCCTCAACGTAGGTAACCCTATCACTATACTCTCTCATAACCTCCTAAAACCCTGTAGTACTTACTAAACTCTTAAACACTTTATAGATTATGAATGTGAATAAGGCGAGGATTAAAGCTATAACTACAGCGAATACCACAGCTATAGTTGGTTGGAGACCTACTGAGAAGCATATAGGTATGAAGAAAACAACTATACATGTAAGTCCGCTAACGTTAGGTACTACACCACCTACTTGTAAGGGGATGAAGGGTACGAGTAACAGTATTACCATTCCGAGGACTATGAGTGTGATACCTAGTAATGTTAGGTTCATCTAATCACCACCTGAAGATTTATAAGTGTTAATATAATTGCTAGTAACGTAAGTATTATAGCCATGATCAACATAGCCTTAGTAACCTCCTTACTACTACCGAATACTATAGGTATAGGCCCTACAACTACAGCACCACCAGCCTCAACACGTTTCTCACTAACTCCACCAGCCTTAGTAGATGCCCTCCTCATTAAGTCTAAGAATATTAGTATAGTACCTACTAGTATTAGAACTACCCCTACAGGTATCAGTATATATACATCACTAACCACACTACACACCAACTAATTAATCCATTCAGTACTTTTATCCCTTAAGTAGGTACTGAAGTAAATGCTGACTGTATATTAGTAATACCTCTAACACTACTTAACTCATTATATAACTTCTTAACAACCTCAACATCACCTCTTAAAGCTATTATGAGCATACAGTACTTCTTAGTTAGGTGTATATGCATTGTAGCTGATATTACGTCTAGGAAGTTATGCTGTATATCAGTTAATTTCTCCTCAACTTCATGTTCTTCATGGTCGTAAGTTATTACTACACACCCAGCTATCCTACCACTTAACCTCACCCACTTATTACTAGTTATGAATAACTGTATAGCGTCTTGGAAAGCTCTAGACCTACTCCTATACCCTAAAGTCTTAATAAGTTCTTGGAATTCTGACATAATACCCTCCGGTACAGCAACTCCTGTCTTAACGACTTTCCCAGTCATGAGACCTACCACTAATGATAATTACTTTAAAGTTTTAATAAATTCCTCTACTCTTGATTAATTGATGGATGGTGTAGCCTTTGAGTACTGTCTTAGTTAGGGATCTTAAGAAGTTTTACGAGGTTAGGGAGGGGTTTAGAGGGAGGAAGGTTGTTGAGGCTCTAAGAGGTATTTCATTTAGTGTTAGTAGGGGTGAGATCCACGCTATGTTAGGTCCTAACGGTGCTGGTAAGACAACTACTATTAAGATCTTAGCTACTTTATTACTACCTGATGGTGGTGAAGCATATGTTGCTGGGTTTGACGTTGTTAAGCAAGCTGATGAGGTTAGGAGGAGGGTGGGTATATCATTAGATGTTTCTAAGGGTTTCTACCCATCACTCTCAGGTTATGAGAACTTAGTGTTTTACGGATTACTTAAGGGTTTCTCAATCAGTTACTCGAGGAGGAGGGCTAAAGAACTTCTCGAGTTAGTAGGTTTGGAGGGTATGAAGGCATCACATAATCCGTACTTCACCTACAGTTTAGGTATGAGGGCTAAGTTATCTATAGCTAAGGCCTTATTCTCAGACCCTGAAGTACTACTACTTGATGAGCCGACTTTAGGATTAGATGTTGAGAGTGCTAGGATGATACGTAGGTTAATTACTGAGTTAGCTAGGGATGGGAAGACAGTACTGATAACAGGTCATAACATGTATGAGGTTGAGGAGGTTGCACAATCAGTAACTATAATAAATAATGGGGTAGTAGTAGCTTCAGGTACACCTGAACAACTTAAGCTTAAGTTCGGATTACTGTATAAGGTATCCTTAGTTTTGAAGGGTGTGGGTAGAGACTTCATAGAAGTTTTAAAGGACTCACTACCTTTAGAGGGTATATCAGTTGAGGATTTAGGTGGGTCTTTAAGGATTACGATGTATGTGAAGAGTCGTAGGGAGGAGTTAGTACAGACCCTCCTCAACATACTGGAGAGGAGTAATACTAAAGTCTTAGATATCTCTATAAGAGAACCTACCTTAGAAGATGTTTATGTAGGACTTGTAGGAGGTGGTGTTTATAGGGTTACTTAACATAGTATTAGCTTTAATTTATAGGGAGTTAGTATGGTTTAGGAGGTTTTTAGCTGATTACGTAGTTTCATGGGTGTTTGCATCATTTATCTCATTATCGATTATCTTAATACCTATGAGTATTAGTGATGTGAATATAGTTGTATTAAGGTTTAGTAGTGTTGTTGGTATGGAGTTAGATTTAAGTACTGCTTTACTAGTGAGTATCCTACTATCAAGTATAGTCCCGGTAGTAGCTGTATGTGTTAATGATGTAGCTCACGTAATATTTGCTGAGTTTAAATTTATTGATGTAGGCCCACTCATACTAGGATCAACAAAGTTGAAGTACTACCTACTAGCTAATGCGTTTGTTAGGTCTTCTCTAATGACTTTAGGAATAACTATATACTTACTACCAGTACTAATCTATGCGTTATCCTTCTACGGACTCCTAGTATTCCTAATTGTTGAGTTATCACTTCAGATATCAGCTATAATCTTAGGACTATACATAACGTTAGTAGCTTCGTTAATAACATTCTACACTAACGTAAGTCGTCCTTGGGTAGTCGCTAACCTACTACCTCCTTTAATACTCTCAGGCTCCGGTATATACATCCCTACCTACGTAGTACCTTTAATACTGAGGGTGTTTGCATACATAACACCTATACCATATGTTAGTAGAGTCCTACAAACAGTTGCTGTATGTCTATCACTTCCGGAGATCCTAACATTCTTAATAGTAGCTGTGGTACTCTTAACGTCTTACTTAGTAATAACTACTGTCTTCAGTAGTAGGTTGGAGTTTAGGGTTAGGAGGTAGTTATGAGGGTGTTAACTAAGGTCTTTAAGTTAATGTATATTGGGACTTACATAGCTCGAATACACTTAAGTAGTTATATTGCTTGGTTAGTGAATTCTGTCTTATGGTTTATATTTATATTCACACCAGTCATGATGTTATCACAGGATGTTGTTAAGGCATTCCAGACATTCGTACCAGGAATTCTTGTTATGTCATGTGGTGGTGTTGCTATATCAGCAACTGTTGAGTTCCTTAGATGGAATGTTAATCAAGGAATTACAGATACTTTTAGGGAGAATGGGTTGAACATATTTGCATACCTCTTAACAGGTGTTCATATAGATATTACTGTCCACGGACTACTGAGTTACATACTATTAGCTTTAGGTCTATCCAACTACTTAAACATAGGGTTACCTGAAGTACTCCCTAAAAACCCAGTACTCTTCATCATAGCTATAATATCCTTAATACCTACGTACCTACTCATAGGGTCGATAACTGCGTATGTATACACAGTAAGTAGGGTGAGTTCTGCGTGGATGTTAATAGCTCAGATGTTAATAGCTGTAGGTACTGTCATACCGCCGAACATCCTAACAAGTAGTTACGTCTTCCTAGCGAATCCGTTAACTATAGTTGCTGAACTTGCTAGAGCATCCTACGGGCAGAACGTATTCGAACTTAATACACTCCTTCAAATATCACTAATTACGTTACCTCTATACGTAGTAGTAGCTTACTTCATAAGTATTAAAAGTGATGAGTATATCTCTAGGAGAGGTCTTGAGTATAGGTTCTAGTAAAATTATCTAAACGTTTAACTTTAAATCCTACCTAAGTTGTAATGTATTTTAAATTTGTTGAGTATTTAATGAAGTTTATTCATGCATTACTACTGATCTGATGTATAAAATATGAGGTTTCGGTATTTCATTAAATAAAATTTAATTAAAGTTTTTAAACCCTCCTAATAATTATTAAGATGTTCAAGGACTTGAAGGAGTAGTAAGATGATGTTCTCAGACGGTGATGTCGGGGTTTGTTTAAGCCCCCGAGGTGGAAGGCTTAAATGAGTTACTACATAGCTGTAGATATTATAAGATATGATGAGAAGTTATTGATTGAGGCATTCAACAACTTAGGTATTAACGTTAGTATCTTTAAGGTGGATTCAGAGTTATTACCGTTAACTGATGGTAGGGTACTTAATAATAGTGTAGTTCTTATTAGGCCTCTATCAGCGTATAACGCTATATACTCAGCTATAGCTTTTGAGTGTATGGGTGCTTTAACAGTTAACTCATCTAGAGCTCTGTACATATGTAATGATAAGGTATTAACCTATAATTACTTGATTAAGGAGGGTATTAGGGTACCTAAGACTTACATAGCATTATCATCACTAGCTATTAAGCAAGTACCTACTAAATTAGGTTTTCCGTTGATAGATAAACCACCGATAGGTAGTTGGGGTAGGTTAGTTAGTTATGTAAGGGATGATATTGATTTAAAGATTGTTTCAGAGCATAGGGAGTTTATGGATTTTATAATGAGGACTCACATACTACAGGAGGTTGTAGGTTTAGGTAGTGATGTTAGGTGTATTGTTGTTGGTGATGAGGTATTAGGCTGTATGTTGAGGAAGGCTTCAGATAGTAGTGAGTGGAGGAGTAATGTTGCTTTAGGTGGTAGTGTTGAGTCATACCCACCTAATGAGGAGTTGAGGGAGTTAGCTATTAAGGCTTCTAAAGCTGTAGGTGCTGAGGTTGCTGGTGTTGACTTACTAGTAGGTGATGACTACTACGTTAATGAAGTGAATGGCGTGCCTGAGTTTAAGGGTTTTATTAAGGCTACAGGTGTTAGAGTTCATGAACATATAGTTAAGTACTTAGTAGGTATTCTTAGGAGGTAGTCTATGGGGGTAGTTAGAGTAGGTATTGTAGGTGCTTCAGGTTATACAGGTGGTGAGTTACTTAGACTACTCACTAATCACTCAGGTGTTGAGGTAACTTACGTAACGTCTAGGGAGTATGTCGGTAAGCCAGTACATCACATACACTACAACTTAAGAGGTTATTATAGAGGTCTTAAATTTAGTGAGTTTAGAGTTGATGAACTATCTAATAAAGTTGATGTAGTATTCCTAGCATTACCTCATGGAGTCTCAGTAAACTACGTACCTAAGATACTTGAGGTAGGTGTTAAAGTTATTGACTTAAGCGCTGACTTCAGGTTGAAGAACCCTGAAATGTATGAGTTTTGGTACGGGTTTAAACACCCTTACCCAGACCTACTGAGTAAGGCTGTATACGGATTACCTGAGATTCATAGGGATGAGCTTAGAGGTGCTAGTCTAGTTGCATCACCTGGTTGTAACTCAACTGCAGTTATACTGTCATTACTACCTATAGTTAAGTCAGGTATTGTGGATTTAAGTAGGGTTATAGCTGATGTTAAGGTAGGTAGTAGTGAGGGTGGTGCTAAACCTACTCCAGGTTCCCACCACCCTGAGAGGGAGGGTGCTGTAAGACCTTACGAAGCTGACGGTCATAGACATGCAGTTGAGGTTGAGCAAGAGATTAGTAGGTTAGTTAACAACTCAGTTAAAGTCTCTATAATACCTCACGCAGTCAGTAGTATTAGGGGTGTACTAGCATCAACTCATCTATGGCTTACTAAGGACGTAGATGATATTGAGTTGATGAGGTATTACGTACAGGCCTTCTCTAAGGAACCATTCATTAGGTTTGTGAAGACTGTACCGCCTGGGTACCCAGACCCTAAGTACGTAGTCGGTAGTAACTACGTTGACGTTAGCTACGCTGTTGAGAGGAGGTTAGGGAGGTTAACATCCTTTGTAGCTCTAGATAACTTAGTTAAGGGTGCTGCAGGACAGGCTATACAGGCGTTCAACATTGTAGTAGGTTTTGAGGAGACTTTAGGTCTTAAATACCCACCACTAAAGCCTTAGGTGTACCCCATGTACGTAGTTAAGGTTGGTGGTAAGGTAGTAGATAAGAACTTAAGTAACGTTATTGAGAGTGTTAGTAAGTTCGCACGTACTACACCTCTGATCTTCATACATGGTGGTGGTAACGTAGTTACTGAGTTCTGTAGGAGGGTAGGTGTTGAACCTAAGTTTGTTACATCACCTGAAGGTATTAGGAGTAGGTATACTGATAGGGATGAGCTTGAGGTTTACGTTATGGTGATGGCTGGTAAGTTGAATAAGGAGATAGTCTCTAGTTTAATCTCTAAAGGTGTTAGGTGTGTAGGGATTTCAGGTGCTGACGGACCTACATTAATAGCTGAGAGGAAGAAGAGGATTGTAATAGTTGATGAGAGGGGTAGGAAGAGGGTTATAGATGGTGGTTTCACAGGTAAGGTAGTTGAGGTTAGGGTAGAGTTACTGAAGACTTTATTAAGTCTAGGCTATACAGTAGTTATAGCACCTATAGCTATAGATAATGAGGGTACTATGCTTAACGTAGATGCTGATCAAGTAGCTTTTAAAGTAGCCTCAACACTTAAGGCTGATAAGTTAGTAGTACTGACTGACGTACCTGGAGTGATAATTGATGGTACGGTTATGAAGGAGGTTAAGGTTAGTGAGGTTGAGAGTATAGTTAGTAGGGTTGGTGCTGGTATGAATAGGAAGTTGATTGAGGCTTCAAACGCTGTAGTTAGTGGTGTTGGTGAGGTGATAATATCTTCAGGTTTAGTTGAAGATCCTTTAAATAATGCTTTAAACGGTAATGGTACTGTGGTGAGAGGTTGAGTAGTCGTGATGTAGTATTAGATGAGGTAGATATTAAGATCTTAAGTATTTTGAGGGAGAATGCTAGGACCCCATATACTGAGATGGCTAAGGAGTTAAGACTTAGTGAGTCTGCAGTCCGTAAGAGGATTAATAGGTTGATTAAGGCTGGAGTTATTAGGAGGTTTACTATAGACTACAGTATAGGTAATGAGGTTAGAGCTGTAATACTTGTTAAGACTCAATCATCAATACCTGTACCTGAAGTCTCTAAGAATTTAATGAGGGTTACATGTACTGATAGAGTCTATGAAGTTACTGGTGAGTACGATATAGTTGTCGTGAGTGTTAGTAAGGATATAGCAGGTCTTAACAAATGTATAGATGAGATAAGGAGTAGTAAGGGGGTCTTAACAACTAACTCTATGGTTGTTTTAAGGTCTTGGCCTTAATACTTGATAAAGGTTAATATCTTCAGTACTTAAGAATTTTTAGTGTAGTTGAATGTTTGAAGGTAGGTTATTCACTAAGTTAACGACTAGTTTAGGGAATGTTAGAGCTTCAGAACTAGTATGTGATTTAGTGACTTTATTTGAGGAGGGTAGGGTATTAGCATATGATAAGTTTACAGAGTCATCGATATACTTAAGAGTAGGTAATATAGACTTAACAGTAAGTGGTGGTTCAGGTAGTTTAGTTAGGATTGACTTAACAATAGATAACTGTGACCTACTTAACAACTTCAACAACTTAGTTAACGTATTTAATAAAGTACTTACTCAGAAGTCAGTAGTTAGGGCTGAGGTTAAGTATATAGAGTTGATTAGTGGTTTTGAGACGTATATACCGTTAACTACAGCATTAACTATAAAATCAACACGTATAAGTAATGTGTTAAGTAGTTATGGGGTTTTAATTAAGGACTTACTCTCAGAACTTATCGATGATACTCAACTAGTGAGTGTTTCAGGTAGTTACGTAGTTAGTAGTTTAGGTGTTGTTAACGTAGTGTATACAGCGATAGTAAGGAATTACTCAGTTAGGTCTTCCTTAAGTATGGGTAAGAGGGTTAGTAAGCAGGAGGTTAGGGAGGAGTTAATTAAGAAGTTAGTTTATGAGGCCTACATACTGTCTCAAGCAGTTAATGAGGAACTATATGTTAAGTATAGTTATTGAAGTCAATACTTATTAACCTTCACTTATTATGTATTTAGGTGTAAGTACTTAATGGATATTCAGACATTCATTCAAGTATGTATTAACGCTTTACTCTTAGGTGGTATGTATGCAGTCATAAGTGTAGGTTTAAACTTAATATTCGGTGTTTTAAAGATTATTAACTTCGCTCATGGTGAGTTGATAATGCTTGGTATGTACTCTGCTTACTGGTTAGTAACACTCTATAATTTAAACCCCTACATCTCCATACCTATCGTAGCGGTGTTGATGTTCTTAGTTGGTGTGGTTATAGAGAGGGTGTTGATTAAACCTATACTTAAGGCACCTGAGGTTAATCAGTTACTAACTACAGCAGCTTTAATACTAGTACTTCAGAACTTAGCTTTAATACTTTGGCGTGCTGATTATAGAGGTGTTAGTGTTTACGTACCTACGATTATTTTAGGCACTCTCTACATACCAGGTACTAGGTTAGTAGCATTCGTAGGTGGTTTAACAACATCTCTAACACTTTACTACGTGTTGATGAAGACTGATGTAGGTAGGAGGATTAGAGCTGTAGCTCAAGACCCTGAGATAGCTTCAGTACTAGGTATTAATGTCTCAGTAATTCAGACACTTACTTTCGGGTTAGGAGCTCTACTTACTGGTATAGCCGGTACTCTACTAATACCTATATACATGGTTAACCCTATGGTCGGCGGTACCTTCGGTTTAATTGCTTGGATAATAATAGTGTTAGGTGGTTTAGGTAGTTTCGTAGGTGCTTTAATAGGTAGTTTCATCATAGGTTTTATAGAGGCATTCGTAGGTGCTTTAATTAGTTTAGAGATTGCTAGGGTTGTAGCGTTCATGATCTTCATAGCAATACTCTTCATAAAGCCTACAGGACTGTTTGGTGAGAAGGTGAGGGTTTAGGTGGTCTATATGAAGTCTTTAAAACTTAATCGTATAATACCTATAACATTGATACTACTTATAGGTTACTTAATACCTATAATTCAGTTACCTCCGTATATAATGCATGTACTCATATTAGTTATTATGTGGGCTTACTTATCAACTGCTTGGAGTATATTAGGTGGTGCTGCTGGTCAGCTATCATTAGGTCATGCAACTTTCTTCGGTACTGGTGCATACACAGCTTACTTCCTGACTGTATGGTTTGGATTACCACCCCTAACGAATTTACTTGTTAGTGGTTTAACAGCATCGTTATTAAGTGTAGTTATTGGTTACCCGTGTTTTAGGTATGGTTTAAGAGGTGTTTACTTTACATTAGCTACTATAGCGTTTACAGAGATAATGAAGGATCTCTTCATATACTTAAGAGAATTAACTGGTGGTTCTTTAGGTGTGTGGATGCCTGTATTACCGGAGGGTATCATCACCTTATACTTCCTAGGTAAGGAAGCATATTACTACGTAATAACTACTTTATATGTGGTGTTGATGATTATTATTAATCTTATGGGTAGGTTTAGAGAGTACTTAACAGCTATTAGAGAGGATGAGGATGTAAGTGCTAGTATAGGTATTAACGTGACTAGGTATAAGTTACTAGCTTTAATGATTAGTAGTTTCTTCGTAGGTGTTGGAGGGGCTTACTACATATGTTACTTCAGGTATATAAACCCCTACGTAGCCTTCGGACTCGATACAAGTCTTCAGATGGTTTTAATAGGTATCTTCGGCGGTATGTACAGTTTTTGGGGTCCGTTAATAGGTTCAGTAATATTAACACCTATAGGTGAGTACTTAAGGATTACTTTAGGAGGTACCTACGTAGGTTCACACCTACTGATCTACGGATTACTACTGATACTGATTATTAGGTTCTTACCTAAGGGTATATACAGTATTCTAGAATCCGTATATAGTAAGTATTTAGTTAGGGGTGGTTGAATGGCTTTACTAGAAGTACGTAATCTATCTAAGAGATTTGGTGGTTTATGGGCTCTTAAGAATGTTAGTTTAGATATTAATGATGGTGAGATACTAGGTATTATAGGTCCTAACGGTGCTGGTAAGACAACATTATTCAACTGTATTACTGGTTATTACAGACCAGATAGTGGTAAGGTTGTATTCCAGTCGAGGGATATTACTGGACTACCACCGTTTAAGATAGCTCAGTTAGGGATTGCTAGGACATTCCAACTAACTAAAGCATTCAATAACTTAACAGTACTTGATAATTTAAGGATAGCAGCCCTCTCTAGAGGTACTAGCTTGAATGAGGTGTTAGAGGTTATTAAGTTAGTAGGTCTTGAGGGGAAGCGTAATTCCTTAGCTAGTAGTTTAACTATACTTGAGAGGAAGAGGTTGGAGTTAGCTAGGGCGTTAGTTATTAAACCTAAACTACTACTACTTGATGAGGTTATGGCTGGTTTAAAACCTCATGAAGCTGATGAATTACTTGATGTGGTATTAAGGATTAATAAGTCTGGTGTAACTATAGCTATTGTTGAACATGTTATGAGGACTATTAAGAAGGTATGTAATAGAGTTGTAGTTCTAGACTTCGGAGTTAAGATTTCTGAGGGACCTCCTGAGGAGGTTATAAGGGATGAGAAGGTTATTAAGGCGTACTTAGGTGAGGAGTTTGTTGCTTAGAGTTAATGACTTAAGCGCTGGTTACGGATTACTTAAGGTCTTATGGGATGTGAATATAGTGGTGGGTAGTGGTGAGAGAGTTGCTCTTATAGGTCCTAACGGTGCTGGTAAGACAACACTGCTTAAAACTATAGTAGGACTTATAAAACCGTTTAACGGTAGGGTATTCTTCGAAGGTGAGGATATTACAGATATACCTACTCACCTCAGAGTACGTAAGGGTATCTCATTAGTTCCTGAGGGAGGTAGGGTCATACCTAAATTAACAGTCCTTGAGAACTTACTAGTAGCTGCTACTACTAAGGAGGCTAAGGATAAATTAAATGATACTTTAGAGTTAATCTATACTTTATTCCCAATACTTAAGGAGAGGAAGAATCAACTAGCAGGTACTTTAAGTGGTGGTGAGCAGAGGATGTTAGCTATAGCTAGAGGCTTAATCACTAAACCTAAACTACTACTAATTGATGAAGTCTCCCTAGGATTAGCACCTAAGGTAGTTACTCAAATATATGATGTATTTAATGAGTTAAGTAGACTCGGTATAACTTTATTACTAGTAGAACAGTACGTAGTTAAAGTCCTTAAATCAACTGATAGGGCATACCTACTTGAACAGGGTAGGATTGTCTTAGAAGGACTTAGTGAAGAACTACTTAAGAACGACTATATCAGGAAGACATACATTGGTGAGTAATCCCTTCATTTCCAATATGATAAAAAAATAAAAACTTAAAAGTATATATCTCAGGGCAGTGTGTATGTCTGCTAAGGTTTCATCAACTCTAGTTGTAGTTCTCGTTGTCTTGATTGTTGTTGCTGGTGTTGTTGGTTACTTCGCAGGTTCTTCAGCAGTACCACCACCTAAGACAGTAACCATAACATCTACAGTAGGTACTCCAACAACAATAACTCAGACAATAACAACAACAATAACTGAGAAAGTAACAGTTACAGTAACACCAACACCGACGCCTACATTACCACCTCCTGAGAAGGTAAGGATTAAACTAGGGTTACTCTTCCCATTAACCGGTGCTTGGGCACCTTTAGGTACTGATCAGATGACTGGTGCTAGGATTGCTATTGATATGGTTAATGAGGCTGGAGGTGTTTTAGGTAGGTATAAGGTTGAGTATGTAATAGCTGATTGTAAGAGTGATGTAGCAGTTGCTACTACCGAAGCTGAGAGACTAATAACTATGGAGAAGGTTCAGGTAGTTATAGGTAGTTACGCAAGTCCATTACTACTAGCTGCTAGTGAGGTTGCTGAGAAGTATAAGACTATATATTGGGAGGTAGGTGCTATCACTGATTCAGCAACTTTAAGAGGGTTTAAGTACTTACTCAGACCTCAACCTATCGGTGGTGACTTCGGTTTCCAGAGCGTGTTGTTTATTAGGGATGTAGTTGCTAAAGCTTTAGGTAGGAATTTAAGTGATTTGAGAGTAGCTATAATATATGAAGATGGACCTTACGGTACTTCAGTAGCTGCTGGTAATAAGTTAATGGCTGAGAAGTTAGGTATTCCTATAGTACTTTATGAGGGTTATCCAACAGCAACTACAGACCTATCATCACTTATAATGAAGTTGAAGACTGCTAAACCAGATATAATACTCCATACTGGTTACTACTCAGATACACTATTATTCTTCAGGCAGGCTAAGGAGTTAGGTCTGAAGTTTAAAGTTTATATAGCTCATGGAGCTGGAGGTGGTTTACCAGCTACTTATAAAGCTTTAGGAGGGGATATGGAGTTTATGTTTAATGTAGATCCACCATCACCTTATCTAAACTATGAGGCATTAAAACCTGAGTTGAGGGAGGCACTACTTAAATTCATAGATAGGTTTAAAGCTGAGAGAGGTTATGAACCTATGACTCATGCTCATATGGGCTTCGCACATACGTGGATATTACTTAATGATGTATTACCACTAGCTATTACTAAGTACGGTAGTGTAGATCCTGAGAGTATTAGGTTAGCAGCTTTAGAACTTAACATACCTGAGGGAGGTACTACTATGGGTTATGGAGTTAAGTTCGCATCTCCAGATAAACCTGAGGATACGTTATTAGGTAAGATTGGTAGGGCTGATAAACCTCAAGCACATATAGGTCAGAACGTACTCTCGTACCCAGTAGTTATGCAGTGGCGTGAGGGTAGGTTAGTAGTAGTTTACCCGGAGAAGTTCGCAGCTATTAAACCAGCAATACCGTTACCTCCAGAAAGTCCATACGCAGGTTAACTCAAAACATTAAATTTAAAATATTTTTCTGTATTAGAAGTGACTTTATCTTCACTTTCACTTAACAACTACACTACCGTAGGATTCTAGCCTTAACTACCCATATTATCAGTGTTAATATTAGAGATGCTATTGATGCTAGTAGTAGTCCTAAGTACTCCTTAGTTAGAGATGCTATTATAACCTCTCTAATACTAACTATTAACCCAACTTCAGCAAGTCCTATAACTCTAGTACCTGGACTAGCTCTTAAAGCTATTATAAACCTCATAATCTCAGCAAGTACTATCAACATAAACACATCATTTAGTATTAACTCAGCTATCTCAGCATACGTTACGTATGGTGTTAACACCATCCCTAAATCACGTACTGATGTATAACCAGCTACTATAATTAGGAGACATACTAGAATTAATACTAATACCTCTACAGTGAAAATCACATTACTACTTACCCTAGTTATAATCCTATCAACTCTACCTACTTCAGTCATGTTAACACTAATTAAATGAGTTTCTTAAGACTATAAACATTATTACTTTCACTTAACCCTCAATGATTAACTCCATATCACTTAACGTTTACTGTAAGTTTACTTCACGTTATTATCTCTAATGAAAGTAAATTTATTAATTCTAAAATACTCTACACTCTTGAGTGTATGTAAATGAAGTTACTAACTCATGTATTAATCACATTTGCTTTAGGTTCACTCATAGCTATGATTATCTCTAGAAGTGTATTAGTTATGAATTCAGTCTTTATAATATCATTCCTAATTAATTACTTGATAGACTTACTAGGTCATAGGGGTGGGAGGAGGACTTCATTAACTCATGAGTTATTCAATAACTTAGTAATATCCTTAACTACTGGATTATTAATACATTCATTACTAAATCTTCCAGGGCCTTCAACAGTAGCTCTAACAACATCCTTAATAGCTAGTTCTACACACCTACTACTTGATTCATTAAGTGGTGGTGTATTCGTGTACTCTTTAAATGGTTTATCTAGACTTACGTTAAGTAGTAGGAGGTATGATGACTACCTACTCAATACTTTAGTAATCACCACGTCAGTAGTTCTACTAGTTATAATACTTTATAACTTACTCTAGGGTTAAGTTATTAGGTCTGAACTTGCAGGAGTTAATATATCAGTTTGATAGTTATGTTAAGGAGTTTAAAGCTAAGGTTGTTAAAGTATTAAATGATGGTTTAGTCTTAGATAGGACTGCATTCCATCCTAGGAGTGGTGGTGTAGCTAATGATGTAGGTTTTATAGTTAAGGACTGTAGTAAGTATGAAGTTGTTGATGTGTTGTTCAGAGATGATGATGTAGTACATATAGTTAGGGGAGGTACTTCAGGTATTGTTGTTGGTGATGAGGTTTTAGGCGTTATTGATTGGGGACGTAGGTATAGGTTGATGAGGTTACATACAGCTGCTCATATAATTGCAGCTATATTCTATAGAGATTATAAGGCATTAATAACTGGAGGTAATGTATATCCGGACTACGCATATGACGACTATAGTTTAGAGACCTTTGATAAGTCTATATTCGAGGATGTTATTAAGAAAGCTAATGATGTTATTAAATCAGGTGTTGAGGTCCGTATATACTGGTTAGATAGGGATGAAGCACTTAAGATCCCAGGTATAGTTAAGTTAGCTAGTAGGATGCCACCTCAAGTAAGTCGTTTAAGGATTGTTGAGATCTCAGGTGTTGATGTCCAAGCTGATGGAGGACCTCACGTTAAGAACGTATATGAGGTTGGTGAGGTTGTGATGATTAGGGTTGAGAATAAGGGTAGGATGAGGAAGAGGTTATACTATACTGTAAGACCTTAACATGAGGTCTAAAGTCTTAATAGCTATAACTGTAGTAGCCATTATAACCTCATTTACGGTAGGTTATTACTTAAGTATTAGTAGGGTAGAGTACTACTTAAGTAGTTCTGAGATTAAGGGGTTGGTTAAGTCTATAGCTGAGGAAGTCTCAGTTATTAGGAATTTAACGTTTAAGGAATTACCTAACGTAGTAGTAGTTAATAAGTCCTACGTAGTATCTACTTGGGGTTCTAAAGTACCTGATGAGGTCTTAATATTCGGTGATATACTTAAGATGACATTACTAGCACCTAAGGACTACAACATAAGTAGTTCTTATAGTGACTTACTAGGTATATGGATAGCTGCTTCAGTAGGTAATACAGTATACGTAGTTCAGGAGTACTTCATGGACAGTAAATCACCATTAATTCATAGGGTATTAGCTCATGAGTTAACCCACATCCTACAATACCAGTACTTTAGAATACCACCTACACGTACTTTAGATGAGTTATTAGCTGTTAGGTCGTTAATTGAAGGTGATGCTGATGTAGTAGCTGATAAGTACGTAGGTGTTAAGGGTTACGGGGTGGTTAGTAGAGTTAGTAGTTTAACTCTTAAAGATCCTTTCATAGATATTCAATTAATACCCTACATATTCGGTAGTAGGTTTATTGAGTATTTATTAAGTGTTGGTGGTTGGGAGTTGGTTAATAAGGCTTATGAAGACCTACCTAAGTCTATGAAGTACGTTATGTTCCCTGAGAAGTACTTAGTTAGGGAGGGGTTAGCTGATGTAGTGGTTAACGTAAGTTGTAGGGTTGTGTATGAGGATGTTTTAGGGCCTTCCTACATCTACGTAATGATTAGTAAGTACTTTAATGAGTCCTACGCGTTAAGCATGAGTAGTGAGTGGTTAGGTGATAGGGTAGTATACTGTGTTAATGAAACTTATAGAGTCCTTAACTGGGTTATTAAGTGGTCATCAACTAAATCAGCTGAGGACTTCTACAGAGTGTTTAACTATGTGTTAAGTTTTAATAACGCTACGTTAGTAGGTAGTTCATGGTTTGTTAATGACTTAAGATTAAGTATTTACGTAGTTGGTGATGAGGTCTTCATAACATCATATTCTAGTAGGTCTCTTAACTAGATAGAGTATTAGGGTTAGAGTAGTCGCTGATATAATACCTAGGAAACCTGTAGGTATTGAGTATAACTCATCAACTACTACTGTACGTACCATTAAATTATGTAATCCGTTTAAAACTCCTGAGGCTGCTGCTGGGGTTAATAAACTATTGAATCTGTACTTAACGTATGAGAATAGAGTACTTAACGATGTACATGTTAAGACCATAACTAAAACACCTATTAAATCCCTATGGTTTGGGAAGTAGAAGCCGTAGAGTATTACTAACGGTGTATACCATAAACCCCACACAACACCAACTAATAAACTACTTAGTAGGTAGTTCTTGAAAACCTTCATAAACTCACTTAATAGTAAACCCCTCCAACCAACTTCCTGACCAAGCATTACTAACCCTAGGACTGTAGACCCTACAAACAACGTACTTAGTAGGGATAGAGTTAGTAGGAATGATTCACTACCTGGGTATAACTTAGCTCCGTACTCCTCATAGAGAGGTATTAAAGGGTTAACAACATTTAAACCAATTAATAATGCGTAGACAACACCTATAGAGTATATAGCGTATGGTATTAAACCACTCAATATTAAATACCTAAACTTACAGAACTTCAGACCTAACTCCTTAAGAGTTAACCTAATATTAACACCTAATAACTTCAACGTAATTAAAACTACTGTAAATGGTATGTAATTCCTTAGAGTAAGTAGTACTTGGTAAACTACTTGATTATCAATTAATAAGTTATTTAGTAGGAAGTAATCGTATGGTAATGTTATGATGAGTAGTACTATCAGGAATAACGGTATGGTAATTACAGACCTACTAATTGTTAACACCTAAACATACGTAATAACTAACTTAAAATACTTTAACACTACATACTATGTATTAAACCTTTACGTTCAGCTAACTCTACCATAAAGTTAACTATAGCTTCAACATTATTAGATTTAAACCACCCTATAAACTCATCACATGTAGGTACTTCATCCATGTTTAAGTACTTCTCAGCATATTTTATCAACGTACATAGGAATGACTCAGCTATTACCTCACTATTAAAGACATTAACTAAAACATTAAGGAATTCCCTAGGATTACTAATCATTAAGTCCTCAAGTCTCCCAACTCTATACGTTAGAGAGAATTTAATCCTGAAGGTTAGGTGGTAGAGCGGTCCGAAGATACTATCTAACCATAAATCTATTAAAAGACTGAAAGCTTCAACGTTAATACTTAACATCACTCCCTACTTATATGCGGGGAGGGAGGAAATAAAACTTTCTGAAATGAAGAGTAGAGGAGGATTCATTATGATGTGAGATTTTAACTAACTTAATTAAACGTTAGTAGCTCGTATTATTTTAATTTTATGAGTCCTTAATTGATGGACCTGGATTCAATTAATTAGAGGTTACTACCTCTTAGGGTAGTTTAGATTATTAAGTAGTCTTTAGGGTGATGATTTAATAAGATATTAAATGAGTTGAGGAAGGATTAAATTACGTATATAACTGTTTTAAGGGGTTTAGAGTTGTTTGTCGTTAGTGTTGGTGGTGTTGATGTTTATGTTGTTAGTGGTTTCTTCATAAGTTTCTTCTCAAGTCCTTACACACCACATATACTTGGTAGAGCTGTTGATATCTCAACATCTACTAAGTTCTCCTCAGATGTTTACTCACCTGTTGATGGTGTTGTTGTTAAGGTGTTGAGGATTTACTCAGGTTTAGGTCCTTACTCTGAAGATGATTACGTAGTGTTTCTTAGGGTTAGGGGGTGTTATGTTAAGTTAATGCATTTAGTTCCTGAGGTTAGGGTTGGTGATAAGGTTTACGTAGGTGATGTGTTGGGTAGGTATTTAAGGAGTAATTACTTCTCATATCATCACTTACCACATATTCATTTAGAGGTATGTAGTACATTAACGTTAAGGCCTAGTAGGTCATTACCTCTTAAGATTACTGATGAGTTCCTTAACTTCCTTAGGGGTAAGTACTTCAGTAGAGTAGTTAGTAAGGGGTTGAGGTTAGAGGTTGTTGAGGTAGGTGATGGCTTCATACTATGTAGGTCTTTAAACCCTATAACAGCTTTAGTTAGTGGATTACCTGTAATTCCTCAAGGTGTTTTAGGAGTAGGTATTAATTACTTAGGGTTAATACATCTAAGTTCTAAGCCAGGAATATATGAGGGTGTTGAGTTCTTAGGTAGTAGGTTAGGTTATGTTATTAGGGTTAGGGATTGGTACTCATTATTAAGTAGTGTTAGGGTTGGATTCCGTGATTGGTTTTTAAGTACTTCATCAATAAGTAATTTAATGGTTAAGTCTTTATGGGGTGGTATTAAAGTATTAGTTAATGGGTTTGAAGTTGAGGGTGTTGAGTTCTTAGTAAGTGATGTAGGTGATGTTAAACTCGTAGGTAATTACAATTTAAGACCTGGTGATATTATTAGTTTAGAAGTAGTTAATACTACTTAAACTTATGTTTAGTTATTAAACCCTCTATAAAGAGTATTACCGAAGCTGTTGAGGATGTTATTAAAACTAATAACCTATCTATATTAAATCCTAACATGATCATAACTATTAACTCACCTAACGTAATACCTGTGAAGAATAATGCGTAGATTACTAACCTAGGTATTAACTTATTACGAATAACTACAAACCCATCTAGAGGTACTAACTTACTCACTACGTAACCCTCACTAGACCTACTAATAACTCCTAAGTCCTCAAGCTTCCTTAAATTATAATGTACTGTACTTACAGGTAGGTTTAAATCCCTAGCTAACTCCCTAACACCTAAAGGTACTTCAGACTCTAACAACTTCAGATATATCCTTAGAGCTACCCTACCTAAGTCCTCAGTATTAGTCAGGATAATCCCTAAGAATTGATAGTGTTAATCAATTTAAGTTAAGCGGTGTTCAAGTAGTTGGACAATGACGTACTAAGGTTAGAGTAATTAAGTACTTAGTTAAGCATATACCGGTGGTTTAATGAGTCGTAATTTAATGGTGTTTATAGCTGTATTAGCGTTATTAGTAGGTACTCTAATACCTCTAACAATAACATTTAATGTTAAGGTTGGTGAACCTCCTCAAGTAACTCCTCAAGTAAGTAGTAAACCACTACCTACACATACTCAGCCCTTAGGAGGGATTACTGAATTAGTCGGTAGTGGATTAACTATCTTTAAGTCTTATGAGGATATAGCTGAGTTTTTAAGGTATTTAACATCTCTAACTACGTTAGTAGGTCTTCCGAGGACATACGGTGTTGAGGTAGTACCGATAACTACTGTAGTTCCTACTGTAACTCCAGTTACTGAGGTAACTACTTTGAAGAGGGATGTTGTTAGGGTTTCAAGAACTAATGTTCAGGTTGTAGGTGTTGATGAGCCTGACTTAGTTAAATGTGATGGTAGGTTATTGATTGTTGCTTCAGGTTCTAAAGTAAGTATTGTAGGTGTTAATGAGAAGAAGTTACTAACTACTTTAAGCTTTAATGATTATGTTAAGGGTTTATACCTCTACAATAATACGTTAGTAGTTATTACTGAGTCTAGACCTACTATAAAACCGTTACTAATTAATGATTTAGAGTTGGGTTGTAGGTGTGGTTTTATAGTTCCTGAAGGTACTGTTAATACCTCAGTATATGTGTATAGTGTCTTAAGTCCTGAAGTACCTGAACTTAAGTTTAAGGTCTGGGTTGTAGGACCTACACTTACTTCGAGGTTGAATGGTAGGTATCTATACTTAATCACTACATTACCTATCATAACCTCTACAATACCTATAGTTAATGACGTAGTTGTGAGTCCTGAGAATATAGTTAGAGTTGATAATTACCCGAATACGTATACAACTATAACATCTGTAGATGTATTAAGTGGTAGTTACAGTACTTACTCGTTCATGACTGGTTATAGTAGTTGGCTTTATATGTCTCCTAAAAACCTATACTTAGTCAGTAGTACTACTCCATCATATGTTGATGCTTACGTCATATTTATTAAGGTGTTGATTAAGTACTTACCTCAGGATATAGCTTCTGAAGTTGTTAGTAAGTTAGACTTAGGTGATTTTAGTGGGTGTGTTGAGTTATTGATTAATTACTTAAGTAGTTTAAGTTTAGATCGTGTTAAGGAGTTATTTAGTAGGGTTGGTGATGAGGTTAGTAAGGTAGTGTTTAATGAGGTTAGTAGGTTCTACGTATTCTTAGTTAACGGTACTTCAGTAGTTTTTAGAGGTTCTTTCGAAGTTGATGGTAGGGTTTTAGATCAGTTCTCTATGGAGGAGTTAGGTGATTACTTCATAGTAGCTACTACATCAACTAACTATACAGTTAAGGTCTTCTACCAACCAACGCCTATAGTAATAACACCAACAACTACTACAGTTAAAGTCGTTGAGTGTTTTAGAGATAAATGTGTTGAGAAGGTGTTAACTATAACTCCAACACCTCAGGAAGTACCTAAGCCTATATTCTACGTAGTGTTACAGTCAGTAACTACTGAGAATAACGTATTTACTGTAGATATAATCAACTTAAGAGTTATGGGTTCTTTAAGAGGTTTAGCTGAGGGTGAGATTATATACTCTGCTAGGTTGTTGATGAATACCTTCTACTTAGTTACCTACAGGAGTGTAGACCCTCTATACGCTATAGATGTTTCAGACCCTACTAAACCTAAAGTACTTGGTTACTTGAAAATACCTGGATTTAGTGAGTATCTACACCCACTACCTAATAATAAGTTGTTAGGTATTGGTGTTGAGGATGGTTTAAAGATATCCTTATTTAATGTTTTAGACCCTAAGAACATGTCTGAACTATCTAAGATCCGTATAGAAGGTGCTTGGAGTCCAGCTCTTCAAGACCATCACGCAGTAACTATAGATTTAGATAATGAGTTAGTATTAATACCAGTAAGTATTAGGGGTTCTTCAGGAGTTACTGTAGTATCTTATAGTGATGATTTATTAGTTCTTAAGAAGTTTATAGAACATGAAGGTGTTTTCAGGACTGTATACGTAGGTGATGAGTTATACATAATATCTCCTAAATCCATTAAAGTATATAATATTAGAACGTTAGATAGATTATGTGAGGTTGTGTTAGGTGGTTAGTCTTTTAAGACATTTTTTAAGTGAGGATTGTTTAGGGGTAGTAATGTCTATTAGGGTGGTACTCTTAATAGCTTTAGTGATTCTCCTTACATTGATATTTAGTATTGTTTCTGCTCAAGCTCAAGTTGATCTAGCCGACTTAATTACTGAGGCTTTAAAGAATCCTAGGGTTTTAGTCGTCGTAGTTATTCAGTTCTTAATGGGTTTAGGACTTGGTTACTTCTCATTTAAGGTGTGGAAGTACTTACTAGCTTTAATAGCTATTATAATCTTAGGTAATGTATTAGCTATATGGAGTTTAGGTTCATCACCTGAGTCATTCTTAGGACAGCTCTACGAGTCCTTCAAGCAATTCCTACCTAATATAATCTCATTCATACAGTTACTAGGTATTATGACTATAGGTCCTGTAACTATAGGTTTTATAGTAGGTATAATATTAGCTATTATTAAGAAGTAAGTTATTTTTAATAAAATACTTATACTTAATCCGTAACCTACTATAGGTGATTAAGTGTTAGACGTAGTTGAGTCTAGAATTATTCAGTCCTCTAGAACGTTAAATGATTACATCGTAGGTATTAGGAGGGAAATTCATATGTATCCTGAGTTAAGGTTTGAGGAGTTTAGGACTTCAGAGTTAATTGTTGACGAGCTTAAGTCCTTAGGTATTGAAGTGTTTAGAGTTAGTGGTACTGGTGTTGTAGGTGTTATTAGGGGTAGAGGTGATGTCACAGTAGCCTTAAGAGCTGATATGGATGCATTACCTATTCAAGAGGAAAACGATGTTCCATACAGGTCTAGAGTTCTTGGTAAGATGCATGCTTGCGGTCATGACGCACATGTAGCTATGTTATTAGGTGCTGCTAAGGTATTAGTAAGTATTAAGGATTACTTAGCAGGTAATGTTAAGCTTATATTCCAACCTGCTGAGGAGGGTGGTGCAGGTGCTAAGAAGTTAGTTGAAGAAGGTGTTTTAGAAGGTGTTAAAGCTATATTCGGTCTTCACGTATGGGCTGAACTACCTTCAGGTGTTATAGCTACTAGGGGAGGGCCTATGAATGCCTCAGCAACTTCATTTATGATTAGGGTTAAGGGTTTAGGTGGTCATGCAGCACATCCAGAACTTACTAAAGACCCTACAACACCTGCGGTAGATATATACAATGCTATTCAGAAAGTAGTTACCAGGAACGTAGATCCGTTCACACCTATAGTGATATCAACACCTAGGTTTGAAGGAAGCAATGCAAGTAACGTAATACCTGATGAGGTTAGGATTTACGGTACTTTAAGAGTATTCGACTTAAGCTTAAGAGATAAAGTTCTGAAGAGGGTTGAAGATAT
>Ga0185307_1000311_pt1 | contig 31816 bp, 30 predicted proteins | sample LHCtaG_FD_128010 | JGI IMG/M metagenome (GOLD analysis project Ga0185307, IMG submission 128010) | Hot spring microbial communities from Little Hot Creek, USA to study Microbial Dark Matter (Phase II) - LHC4sed_matched (SPADES... | ecosystem: Environmental > Aquatic > Thermal springs > Hot... | reverse complement strand
CGGATTAGGTGCAAAAATGCCTGAAGGGCTTTCAGCTATACTTAAAGAAACAACAGTAGATCTTAAACCCCAAAGCGAGGTGAAGATACCGCTAATAATAACAGCAAGCAGAACCGCTAAACCTGGAATATATACAATTGAGGTTACTCTCTACTCAGATGAAGCGCATGGTGGGCATACAGTACCAATTGAAATAATAGTTGAGGAGTAGGAATGCATAACTTAAAAAGCAGGAGACTAATTATTCTAACCATAATTACTATTATAGTTATCTCTATACTCCTAGCTAGTAGATACCTTACAACCTATCAAAAAACCCCAAGTACACCTTACGCCTTCCTAGGTGCTTATGCCGAATACAACTTTACCAGCTATGATAAGGTTGATCTCTATAAGCTAAATGCTACCAGAGTTTCAGGAATATCTAGATATGAAATTGTTTCAGTTAACCCCACCGAGGAAAAGGTAACCGTTAGGATAACTATGGAGAAACTCACAATAAAATACCGTAACGGAACAACAATCACATATACTAACTGCTCCGAAATTGGGTTGAAAGTTCCAGTATCATACGCATGCTTTTATGAGGAAGAGGTATCTATTGATGATGTAACATATCTTATGCCCTGGATATCTCCTAGTAAACTTGGAATGGAAGAGGTTAATCATCGTTTTAAACTTGTTGGAGTGGCGGATGTAACAACTCCAATAGGTAAATATTCAACATACATATATAAGCTATTAGAAGAGGAGGCGCCAATGTATATATATTTCGATGTTAAAACAGGCCTAGCTGTAAAAATGTGCGATACTGGTGAAGTTAAATATCGAAACATAACAGCTACTATTATATCAACAAACATCCTTAAACACTCCTAAACACCTCTAGAGAATGGGAAGGCTTAGACATAGAAACCTAACCCTACCTCTAGGTGTTGTAGTATGTTATGCTAGTCTTTTAGATCCTACTCTAATGTAAATCAGCTAATCTGAACTTTAACTTATGTTTCACTAATGCTGTAAGTCCTATAGACATCGTGAAAGAATTAATGCTAAATTTTCCTTAATCGTTTTCAAACAGCAGCTTCAAGATTTATGGTTAGATCTACATTTCTCTTAAGACTGACTGGATTAGAAAGGCTTCATTATTAGAGAAGACTATTAAAAGCGTGGAAGACCTGTTTCATATATTTTCTACATCCAGAAATAAGATAGAAAGTAACTTAACCATAAAGAACCTTAAACCATCATTGTCAGCCCAACATTCCAAGAATTAAACACCTTTGTAGGTTTGGGAAAGATAGATACTGCAAGAAAGCTAAGCGAAATGTGAAGCCAAAACTCCTTCAAATCCTAAAGAAGAATAAAACTCGTTTTACACCAATTTAGCAGCATCCTAGCATCTACATAGAAGCATCACCTATATAAGGGGGAGACATTTGTAAAGTTGATGAAGCTTAGAGAAGTTACATCCTTAACTAAATATAACCAGCTATACTTCATGAAGGTTTTTAGCTCTAGAACTATTGAGGGTAAAGCTGTTAGGAATGTTTCACCTCCATCAAGACCTATAACGATAACTGTAGCTTCTCTATTATGCTTTATTTCAGGAATCCTGGGCCTCATAGGAAGTGTTATAATTATCTTTTCAACTATAGTTGGGGGAGTGTTGATGATAGATAGAGTTATTACTTTAGCTGGAGCTACATCAGCAATTGTAGGCTTGTTCTTCCTGATTATCAGTATTCTTCATATTGCTGCTGGAAAGTTGTTATGGAGATGCTTAAAGAAGGGTGGGAAATTAGGAGTGGCCTTATCTATTCTAGGCATCACAATCTCAATTCCCCTATCTATAATACTTAAATCTATAACTACTATTGTTACAGGTACTTTAACTGATGTGATATTAGTAGTTTTAATAGTGGTTGGATGGAAGAAATTACGGTAAGTTGCTTAAATATAACTAGGAGAAGTAATTGCTAAATTTAAATGATGTAAGATGTGATCACCGTTAATAAGGATAGCTTCCGGTTTATCAATTCCTAATATGTCAACTAACCATATTTCAACATGAATAGTTTAATTTCTTAAGCTTCTATGTTTAGAAGTATTACATGTCATTCCTTAGTTGGGTTTAGAGATGCTAGGAATATGGGTAGGTTTTCCCTATTTAGGATGAAGACTTTACCTATATGTCTTGGCTTAACGTAGTGTTTAAACCCCCATTTAACTTCAAAGCCTACTTGCTTGTTATTAACGATACTGATTAAGTCTATCTCACTTTTATTCCTCCAGTAGTAGGTTTCGTAAACTCTAGAGAGGTGTGATGCTACTATTGACTCAGCCTTTACATCCTCCCTAACCTCAACCTTAGTAAAGTAGGAGAGAGTATCGTGGAGGAAGGGGTCGAGAATATGGATTTTCTTATTTCTCCTATACATAACTTTAAAGTTAGGCTGAATTAGGTTAAAAACCTTTAGAACCATTAAGTTCTCCAGTGTTTCTATATATGATTGAGCTGTATGTGGTGATGCAAGTGATGTATTTTTTGAAATACTTAGCCAGCTAATAGGTGTACCTGAAGCTCTTAAAATATAGCTTAAAACCTCCTTCATATACTTCTCGTTTTTCCCAGTTTTCCTCCAATCGCTTCTTAACCAGTCTATATATGTTTTTCTCGTTTCATTTCTAACCTTTCCATAGGTGAAGAAATCAATTATCGGTATGGGGAAGCCGCCAGTGGCAAGGTAATTGTTAAAAGCCCTCATTATGGTTTCGCTGAAAATCCTATTAGCATTTATACAGTCCTCAATGTTTTCAACTCCCCCCTTCCTAAGCTCTAATTTAAAAAACTTCTCCAAATACTCGCTGAAACTTAATGGGTGGAAAAATATATCCTTACCGTAACCCCTCCTCCCCGGGAAGTATTCCCTCTGTTTTAAAACCTCTATTGAGGATGAGCCTGTAACTATTAAAACATCGTTTTTAAACTTTCCCCTATCTATCCTAGATTTTACTGCTCTATACCATTCCTCAACAAAAGTTACTTCATCCAGTATGATTATGGAGCCTTTTACCCCCCATTTCTCCCTTGCAATAATATAGTTATCCAAAATCTCTCCAAGCTCCTTATAGTCGAGAACCTCATCACATGAATAGTAGAAGATAGATTTTGGATTTTTCTCCTTTAACAAGACATCATGAATAAGTATTTTCAAAGCTGTTGTCTTACCAACCTGTCTTGCACCAACAAAAAAGTGAAGTGAGAAAGGCTTAAACTTAAACTCCCATATTATGTTAGGAATCCATCTTATCTTTTCCCCCCTCCATCTTTCATAACCCTCATCCTCCTCCCTAATCCACCAAGGATTCTGCTCTTCCATATTGCAGTTTAATTACAAATATAATATTTATACTTTTGCATTTAAATTGCAAATAGTATAATACCGTCAATGCGTGAATGTAATGAGTAACCGTATAGAATTACTTATTGTTAAAGACGTTTGGAAAACAGTAAAATATGAACTCACAATTTAGTAACAATATACGTGAAGTATGGACTGTAGAGAAATCTAGACTATTATAGTGTTCCCTCTTCAATTACTCATTAGTTCTTCAAAGGATCTTTGAAGTGGTGGCAGCTCTCACCTGTAAGGTATAGATAAATTATGAAATGTTTATGTTAAATTATTTCTTCATTATTTTGTTTAGTATATGGCTTGCAACTGATGAGTCTTGTATTGCTAACCCTACACTCTTGAATACTGTGATTTCACTATTTGAGGTTCTACCAGGTTTCTTCTTGAGAACTAGGTCGCTGAGCTCAGCATATATATGGTTTATACTTATTAATCCCTCCTGAATTGGAATTATTATATCTCCAGCCTCCTTTAAAGCTGCCTCCTTCAAATCCACTACTACCTTAGCGTTAAGAATTGTTTTACTATCTATTTCCCTCATATCAGGCCTAAAGGCTCCTATAGCGTTTATATGGGTTCCAGGCTTAATCCATTCATAGCTTATAACTGGGGAGCTTGATGTTGTTGCTGTTACTACTATATCAGCCTCTCTTACAGCTTCCTCAGCGCTTCCGGTAGGTATAACCTCAATTTGCAGCCTCCTCCTCATCTCCCTTGCAAACTCCTCCTTCCTACCCTCATCCACATCATAGACATTAACCTTCTCTATGCCTCTAACTGTAGCTACAGCCCATAACTGTGTTCTTGCCTGTACTCCACATCCTATGATAGCTAATATTTTAGCATCATCTCTAGCAAGATATTTAGTTGCAACCCCACTTACTGCTCCTGTCCTCATAGCTGTTAAATGATTAGCCTCAATAACCGCCTCAACAACTCCTGTTTTAGGATTATTTACAATTACGTATGCATTAACAACAGGTAGCTTGAATCTAGCATTATCTGGGTAGAATGTAACTATTTTAGTAGCTAAAGCATTTAACCCCTTTATATATGATGGCATGATTAAAACTGCACCGTTAAACTCTTCAATAGGTATTATTGTTCTTAAAGGCATTACAGCATTACCTAACCCTAAATTTCTAAAAGCCTCCTCAACAACACCTATACATTCCTCCATACTTAGAATTCTCTCAACATCCCTATCACTTAATAAAATCAAGTTAACACCACACAGATCAGATACTAGAATGATATAAGCTTTTCCAAATAATTCATGATAAACTATAATTCAGGTTGTTAAAGATATACTGTTTATCTTCGAAAGAAACGGCTAGAATCCTATATTCTTAAGAGAGTTAAAGTATCTTTAAGAATTTCAAGAACTCTCTAATATTAGAAGCTCCTAAATTCTAATTTACCCAGCTCCCTATTTAAACTCTAAGAATAATTCATCTTTAAAAGATGAATTATATTATTAAATATAGTGAAGTATTTAACTCATATTGTTGAAGCCCTATGAGTTGCTGATTTATTTATGTTAGGTATTAAGCTAATAACCCTATCTAGAGCTATTTTAAACCATACTGTGTATTTATTAGGGTTTTGCTCCATATCTTTCTTTAAATCATTTATGTTTACCCATCTCCAATCCTCAACCTCACTTGGATTTGGATTAACCTCACCATCATACTTTCCAATAAAAACATGATCCAGCTCATATTCTGTAAGTCCATTATTAAGATTAGCTCTATATATGAAGTGGAAAACCTCTTTCAAATCACAGTCAAACCCCATTTCCTCCCTTAACCTTCTATGAGCTGCATCCTCTACTGATTCTCCTGGCTTAGGATGGCTACAACATGTATTCGACCATAACCCCCCAGAATGATATTTACTTCTTGATCTTTTCTGAATCAGCAGCTCCCCATTTGAGTTAAATATAAATATGGAGAACGCTCTATGTAGTCTCCCCTCTTTATGAGCCTCCACCTTCTCCTTAACCCCTACCTCATTATCATTTTCATCAACAATAACAACATCCTCACTCATTAAACCACCATTAGCATCCTAATACTTAATGAGTATAAAATCATATTTAAAGTTATGCTTGTAGTAAACCTAACAATTCACAAACCTTCCTCAGATCAGTCTTTAAGCATGATTGGAATTAGTGGAGAGCTAAATAGTAGCTGAATACACCTTAAATAGGGAAACTTGAATAGTTTTCAAACAAGCTCAATACATCGATTCTTACAGAATATTTTCAACATTTACTGTTAAGATCACTATGATATGGATCTCCATGAATAGGTTAGGCACATCTACTTAATGGTTAATGTAACATAACTCCTTACATGATGTATTAGTTAAGCTTTACCATATCGTTCTCATCTGATTCCTATTGGAATTTTTTTTTCCAAGAAAATTCATATATTACCTCCACATATATTGTTTGGAGGTGATGCTGTGGTTAGGGCTTTAGCTATAACTACTCTTATATTGTTCACTAGTACAATTATTTTTATTCCCGTTATGTATGGTGGTGAGAAACCGTTCTGTTCTCTTTTCCCCTCTCCAGTAATAGTCAAGGAATATGTAGATATGGAGGGCTGGGCTGAGTTAATTAAATCTAATGAGTTACTATTAATACATCAAGCACCCAGATACATTATGAGTAAAAGTGTAGAAGAGTATGAAAACACATTTAGTAATCTTGTTTTTTGGAAGGTAACTGATTTAGGTTTTGAGGAGAAGTTCCTTAAGGCAGCTGAGCCTGAAAGCTATGACGGCTTTACATTCTATAAGGTTTTAGTTCAGTACGTTAAGGGTGAGAACTGTAAATACTATGAGGTAATAAACGGTGAAATAGCTTCAATAATAGAGCCATTACCAGTAACAATAGTTAAAATTAGAATTAGTGGCTCTGTTCCTCTAGGCCTTGGTTATTGGCGTGGTCCCTTTGGGCCAAGCATCTTCCGAATTGCTGTGTATTTAGAGTATACACCAACAGATCATATTGTCATAGTTGGTCTTAAAGACTATTATACACATGAACTTATCGATGCTCAGATGCTAACTGATGGTTCAGGATGGGCAATATTCAACACAGATCAAAACCGTGTATATGTTGTTGGCATAATAAATCCACTAAACGGGAATACTCAAACAATAACATATAGTGGGATAATATATTTATTACATCTAACTCATCATCTTTAAGATGGAGCTTCTAGAGATAGCTTGAACTCCTCCTCAATTTCTCTAGGTTCCTCGTTAGGTTATGTTGTGGTAGTAGATAGGTAAATTTGGCTAGTGTTTTGAACTCCATATATTGAAGCAGAGGTCTTTAGCAACAAGCTTATGGGCTGGAAGAATCCTTTAGCTTAGACTCCTAGTATTTAGGAATAGGTTGAGTTAACGTCATAGTGATCGGTGACTAAATAATACATCTTGTTAAGCTACATCAGCATGTTAGTAAGCCTATATCCCCATGAAGGATCAACACTCTTAAAGAACTTCAACTATTCCTATGGGTGGAAGCTCTAAAGCATTAAGAACATCGCTTAGCTTGGAAGCCTACTAACATGCTAGAAACTACATAGCACTTATGCGTAGTTTAAAGCTGCATAGAATACTTATTAGGAGATGATTACGTGGACTTCATATTCTTCAATCCTGTAGAAAGATTTAAATCTTCCTGAATTTTAAGCTTGTATGATTAAATGTGATGTTTTAGTTATCGGCGCCGGTATTGTTGGGCTTTCTACAGCTTACCATTTAAAGATACTGAATCCTAAGCTTAACGTTATCGTAGTTGAGAAGAAGTCCTCCCCAGGTCAGGGTGAAACAGGGAAGGCTCCTGGCGGATTTAGACTTGATGTTTGGACTTCTAAAACAAATCTTTCCCTCGGTAGGAGCTCAGTTATGTTTTATAGGCATCTTCAGGAGGATCTTAAAATTGATCTTGGAATGAAGTGGGTTGGATATCTCTTCATGATGGATAATGAGCTTTACGAAACTGCTAAACCAGCTCTTAAGAAGATGGATTCTATGAATGTTAAATACAAGGTATATTCAAGAGAGGATTTAGCCAAATATCTTAACGTAAACGTTAATGTGGAGGATGAGGAATCTAAATCCATGAATCTTAGAAGTATTGATGTTGGATTAATGTTTCCAAATGCTGGATATTGGCGTCAGGAGAACATGGTTAAATTCTATGAAGAGGAGTTTATGAAGATGGGCGGTAAAATACTCTACAACACCCCTGTAAGCAGAATAATTACTGGTCCAAGAGTGGAGTTTAACATACCTGGTGAACCCCACATCTGGCAGGAGGTTGTAGCTAAGGGGGCTTTAACCGATAAGGACTTCATTGAGGCTAGTGAGATTGTTGTAGCTGTAAGTGCATGGGCAACCCAAATCCTTGACCCTGTAGGTATTGACTGCCACTTTAAACCTAAGAAGAGACAAGTATTCATAGTTAAAGCAAATACTGACCCCTTAAGGAGGGTTATGTTCGCTGAAGGATTTAATGAGCTTAATGCAGCCCCATTCCTATTCATATATGTGAGAGGTGAATCGTGGCTATGGATGAAGCCGGATATTGGTGAGTTAACGTATTGGATAGGCTGCTCAGACCATCTAGGTAGAGCTTATGGAGTAGTGGAGGATGATCCTCCAGCAGAGGAAAACTTCTACAAGTATGGAATATACCAAGTATTAGTAAAGTATTTCCCACAATTCACAAATATTTATCCATCAAACTCACATGCAGGATACTATGATATCTCAATAGATGGATTACCAATAGTTCATAGGGAGGGTAATATAACTGTTGTTGGCGGTACAAGCGGTAATGGATTATCCAAAGCTGACGCATTAGGAAGAATAACAGCAGCAGCATGCCTAAATATGGAGTATGCTGAGCTATACGGTGGTGAGAAATTTAAAGTAGATAGCTTAAGCATAACCAATAGAAATGTAGATAAGGAAATATTCATAATTTAATCTACTAGCCTCCATAGCATTTAAACACTGTTGATACCTCTAATGTATCTACTTAAACTATTTCCTATTTATATATTGATTTTTGGAATAAAGTTTAAATATTTGTTTTTAACCTAACCACTGTGGTTGTATGGGTGAGGATATTTACGCTAAGCTACGTGATGCTGTTGTATCCTACGATGTTGATGCTGTTGTTAAGTATAGTAATGAGGTTATTGCTAAGGGCTTAGATCCTCTAGAAGCTATTGAGAAGGGTTTAGCTGTAGGAGCTAGAATTGTTGGTGATAAGTTTGATAGGTTAGAGATCTATTTAGCTGAGCTTATTATGGCTGCTGACGCTATTAAGGCTGGACTAGATGTTTTACTACCTGCTATTCCTAAGGGGGAAACTCCTAGGAGAGGTGTTGTTGTTATAGGGACTGCTCAGGGGGATATACATGAAATAGGTAAAAACATTGTTGCCGCTCTTCTTAGAGCTTACGGATTCGATGTTTACGATTTAGGAGTAGATGTTCCCCCATTAAGATTTATTGAGAAGGCTGAAGAGGTTAAAGCAGATATTATTGCTATATCCGCACTTATGACTTCAACAATTATTGGGCAGAGGGATGTTATTGAGTATTTAAAGGCTCTTGGGAAAAGGGATAAATACATAGTTATGGTTGGCGGAGGACCTGTAACAAGAGAGTGGGCTGAGGAGATTGGGGCTGATGGATGGGCTGAAACAGCATCTGAAGCTGTACAGGTAGCCTTAACGCTTAAGGGGAGGCGGTAATTATGGTCTCCATTCTAGATGTTGTTGAGAGAGCAACAACAGGGAAAATATGTTCTGAGAAGGATTTTGACTTAAGAATATTTACGTTAAAGCTTAAAGACGTTATTAGGAAGTATGGTGTAAGCTACGATCCAGATACACCTGTACCTAGTGATCCAGGTCTTGCTGATAGTGTTTTCAAAGCTGCTTTCGAGTTCTTCTGTGATGTAGGTGCATACTGTACTGATACTCAGCGAATAATAATGTTTGATGAGGGTGAGGTTAAGGAGAGGCTGAGAACAGCTCCATCAAAGGTTGTGCTTGGGGAGGGGATGGATCGTAAAGCATTAACTTCAAGAAAGCCTGAAGACCCTACCCCGCCATGGTGCTTTCTCGGAGCAGCTGGTGTAGCTGTCTCCTCCGATGACGTATTTCTAAAGCTTGTTGAGGGCTATGGAAGAATACCATATATAAACTCCCTAACAACACCTGCTCTAACAAGAGTTGGCGGAATGAGGATAAGGCCAGGCTCCCCTCTAGAGGTTCTTGGATCTATGAGAACAGTGGTTCTTGCAAGAGAGGCTTTGAGAAGAGCTGGAAGACCAGGCTTACCGATAATGAACTCTATAGCAACAGCCTCAACAGCTGTTTCACTTATTTCAGCTCTCCACCCAGACTTTGGGTTAAGAAAGTCTGATGGGGTTATGATAGGTGCAATTGCGGAGCTTAAAACAAACTTCGACCTTCTAAATAGGGCTTGTGTAGCAAATACTTTAGGTATGGTTTTAGGTGTTGACTGCGGCCCACTACTTGGAGGATATTGTGGTGGTGCTGAAGGAACAGCTATTGTTACTGCTGCCTACCATATTATGACTTCTCTAGTATATAATGCTTTATGGTATGTAATGTTTCCAATCCATATTAAATACTCTTCAAGCAGTAGTCCTGAACTCATATGGGCTAGATCAGTTTCAGCACAGGCAATAAGTAGGAATACCCATCTTCCATCCCTATACATAAGCTACACAGCTTCAGGACCATGTACTGATACATGCCTATACGAGATTGCAGCCCAAATATCCTCAGTTGTTGCATCAGGAGCCTCAATTGAAGCTGCAGGAATAGCTAGGGGGAAGTATGAGGATAGAATGACCCCGATGGAGCCTAAATTCGCTGCTGAAGTAGCCTACGCTACTGCTGGAATGAGGATTAGGGATGTTAACGATATAGTGAAGAAGATAATACCTAAATACATCGATAAAATACCTAACCCACCCATAGGATTAAGGTTTCAGGAATGCTACGATGTAGAAATGATTAAACCATCAAGTAAATACTTGGAAATCTATAATAGGGTTAAGAAGGAGGTTGAGGATTTAGGAATTAAATTTAAATAAGCAACATATTACTTACTAAATACTATTTATGGCTTCTGAAAAGTTAAAAATTGATAATGTAGATTATGCAATACTAAATATTCTCCAGGAGGATTGTAGAACACCACTTGAAGAAATAGCTAGAAGAGTAAATATCCCTAAGTCTACTGTTTACTACAGGATAAAGAAGCTTGAGGAGAGGGGAATTATTGAGGGATACTATGCAAAGATAAATGCATCTAAGCTTGGTAAAGAGTATATTGCAGTAATTCTTGTTAGAGCTAAGTATGGTCCTGGATATCATGATAAGGTAGGTAAGAAAATTGCTGAAATACCTGGAGTATGGGCTGTATACTTCGTACTTGGAGATATTGACTTTGTAGTAATGGTTAGAGCAGATGGCCGGGAGGACTATATGAGGATACTAAGTACATTAATGAATATGGAGGAGATTGAGAGGACATCAACTCAGATCGTTGTAGAGATAATTAAGGAAGATCCAAGAGTAGAGCTGCCTAAAACTACTTAATATAGTAGTTCTATATATTAGTGTTGGATAATGTCTAAAATTAAGCTTTAACATATGCATACTTGTACAGTTTTTTAATTAATTTACTGGCAAAAATTTAAATATTTGCCTGCTAGAGTAGCTTGGTGTCTATGTATGGTTGATAGCTCTAAAGTTATTGAGCTTGCAAATAAGTTCCTCATTACTAAAATAGTTCCAAGAATGGAGCCTATTGTTGTTGATGAAGGCTGTGGAGCTATTCTAAGGGATGTTGATGGTAGGGAGTATGTAGATTGTTTTTCAGGTATTAGTGTAGTTAATACTGGACACTGTAATCCTGAGGTTGTGGAGGCTGCAGTTAATCAGGCTAGAAGACTTGTTCATGTATGCTCCTATGTCTACTACGTTACTCCAGTTGTTAGACTTGCTGAAAAACTTGCCTCAATAGCTCCTAAACCCCTTCAAAAAACGTTTTTCGGTAATAGTGGTGCTGAAGCTGTTGAATGTGGTTTAAAGCTTGCTAGAAAGTTTACGAAGAGGTATGAGTTTATTGCATTAATGTGTTCATTCCACGGTAGAACTATCGGTACTTTAAGTGTTACAGGTCAGTCTGGTAGGAGGAAGTGGGATATGGGTCCATATCTTAGCGGAGTATCATTTACCCCGCCACCATACTGCTATAGGTGTTTCCTAAGGTTAAACTATCCTGAATGTGATCTGCAATGTGGAAGAATTGTTGAAGATGTTGTTGAGTACTCTACAAGTAAGGGTATTGCAGCATTTATTGCTGAGCCTGTACTTGGAGAGGGAGGTATTATACCATGCCCACCCGAATACTTTAAGATAGTTAAGGAAATTCTCGATAAATACAATATACTACTTATCGTAGATGAGGTTCAAACAGGCTTCTGTAGAACTGGTAAAATGTTCGCTATTGAGCATTATGGTGTTTCCCCAGATATAATGACTTTAGCTAAGGGTATTGCTGACGGATTCCCCATAAGTGCATGTATTGCTAGAGCTGATATAGCTGACTCCTTTGAGCCAGGTGACCACCTATCAACGTTCGGCGGAAATCCAGTATCAGCAGCTGCAGCTCTAGCAAACATAGACTATATGTTGAGAGAGGGTTTAGCTGAGAAATCAGCTGAGAAGGGTCTCTACGCATTAAAGAGGTTAAGGGAGATGATGGATAAGCATAGATTAATAGGTGATGTTAGAGGTTTAGGGTTAATGATCGGTGTTGAGCTTGTTAAGGATAGAGGTAGTAAGAAGCCGGCTGTTGAGGAAACCAGGCTTGTTAGAGATTTAGCTAGGGAGAAGGGTGTATTATTTGGGTCTGGAGGTGTAAGAAGCTGTGTAATTAGGATACAGCCTCCACTAGTAATTACGTATGAGGAGCTTGATAAGGCTTTAAATATTCTTGAGGAATGTATAGCTGAAGCTGAGAGGAGGATGTAGATGGCTATTCTACCTGAGGTTCAGAGCCATTATGGCAGGTTAAAGCTCTACATTAACGGTAGCTGGATCGATTCAAAATCCACCTATACCCAGCCAGTTATGAATCCCGCTAAGGATGAGGTTATTGCCGAAGTCCCGTTTGCAACAATAGATGAGGTTGATGAAGCTGTTAAATCTGCTGCTGAAGCCTTTGAGAGGTGGAGGGATACTCCAATAACTACAAGAGCTCAATACATCTATAGGCTTAAACAGAAGATGGAGGAGCATTTTGAGGAGATTTCAAGAATTACCACTCAGAATCATGGTAAAATAATAGATGAGGCAAGAGGGGAGTCTAGAAGACTTATTGAAAACATAGAGACTGCATGTGCTATAGCCTACACTCTAGCTAAGGGTGAGCATATTGATCAGGTAGCTTCCGGAATTGATGAAACACTTGTTAGGGAGCCTCTAGGCGTATTTACGGTTATTGGTCCATTCAACTTTCCAGCTCTTGCTCCATTCTGGTTTATACCTCAAGCCCTAGTGCTTGGATGTACCCTAGTTGTTAAGCCTAGCGAAATAACCCCACTACCCATGATGTGGTGTTTTAAGGTTATGGATGAATTGGAGCTTCCCCCAGGTGTAGTAAATCTTGTATATGGGAGTAGGGAGGTTAGTGAAGCATTAATAAAGCATCCGGATGTTCAGGGAGTTGCATTCGTAGGGTCAACGCCAACCGGGAAATACATATATAAGCTTGCAGGCGAGTACTGTAAGAGAGCTATTGTTCAGGCAGGTGCTAAAAACTATATAGTTGTTACACCTAATGCAGATTTAGATAAAGCTATTCCAGCTCTACTTACCTCATTCTTCGGCAATACAGGTCAACGCTGCCTCTCGGGCTCAAACCTAGTTGCTGTAGGCGGGGTCTACGATTCCTTAAAGAGAAGATTTCTTGAAGCAGCCTCAAAGCTAAAGCTAGGCTATGGACTGGATGAATCTGTAGAAATGGGGCCCCTAGTCTCTCTAAAAGCTAAAAACCGGGTAGTTAGCTATATTGAGAAGGGGGTTGAGGAAGGCGCTAAACTTATACTTGACGGTAGAAATATGCATGTACCCGAATATCCTAAAGGATACTTTATAGGTCCTACAGTATTTGATGATGTAACGCCTGATATGGTTATTGCGAAAGATGAAATATTTGGACCTGTAGCAAACATTATTAGAGCAGATAATCTTGATGAAGCTGTAGAGATGATTAATACAAAGACAAGCTATGGAAATGCTGCATGCATATTCACCTCAAGCGGTAGGGAAGCACGTGAATTTAGACGTAGAGTTAAATGTGGAAACATAGGTGTAAACGTAGGTATTGCTGCACCCATGGCTTTCTTCCCGTTTGGGGGATGGAGAGAATCATTCTTCGGCATTCTCCACGGACAAATCGACTGCGTAGACTTCTTCACAGATAAGAAAATTGTAGTGGCAAGATGGTGAATAAGTGGAGGAGAAATATACATTCAGCTCCCTTATAAGCTGCATCCTCAATATTGAAAACCAAGCAGCTCAATTCTACAGGGAAATAGCGGGGAGGTTGGAGAATAGGGAGTTAAGCATTTTCCTACTTTCACTAAGCGAAAGCTACATGAGAAATGCTGAGTTAATCGATAAGAGGAGGAGAGAAACTGTTGTGGAAATGGCTCTTGAACCGATTTCAGGACTAAATATAAGTAGCTACATAGCAAGAATAAATAGTATAATTAGTAGTGGGGAAATGAGGGATATTGATAAAGCTATAGAGTTAAGCAGGATAATTGAGGAGCTCTACTTTAAGGCTTCATCCAAGATAGCATCCATATCTCCAGATACTAGTGAGCTACTTAGTAGGCTATCACGTAGGAAGAGTAGTGAAAGAAGGAGGCTGGAGGAATTTAAAACATACAGCTCCACCACATTACAGTAAAGTATTTAAGCTATTGCTAAGTAGGGTTTTCATGAGGACTGGGTTTGAAGGAGGACAGATTAAAATCCTTAGTAGAGACCAAGTATTAAACATTCATAACGCTATACTGAAGATAATGAGTGAAATCGGGATACAGTTTCAGCATGAAGAAGCCTTAAAAATTCTTCACGATGCCGGTGCTAACGTTGATTTTAAAAGGCAAATTGTAAAGTTTCCTGAAAGCCTAGTTATGGAATCCATTAGGAAAGCACCTAAAACCATTAGGTTCTGTGGGCGTAATCCTGAGGAGGACTTTATAGTTAATGGTAGAAAAGTTTTCTTCGGTCCCTGTAGCGGCGCCCCATCAATAATTGATTTTGAAACTGGGGAGCATAGAGCTGGTAGACTATCTGATATGGCTAATGTTGCTAAGCTATGTGATGCCCTGCAAAACATAGATTTCGTTATGGGCTTAACATCAGCCTCCGATGTTCCCCCATCCCTAATCCCACTCTACGAGCCCTACATAGTACTCTCCAATACATGTAAGCATGTTCAAGTATTCTGTTACGGTGATGGTGGATTAACAAAAACCATAATTAAGATTGCGGAGCTAATATCTGGAGGTATTGAGGAGCTTAGGAGAAGACCTATTGTCTCCCTCTACGATGAGCCTCAATCACCACTATTTGTAGGTAGGGAATATGTTGAGTCTCTTATAGAGTGGTGTAGTGTAGGACTGCCGATAATCTATGCGCCAATACCTATAAGCGGCGCTAATGCACCGGTAACTCTTGCAGGCAATATAGCTCAGGGATGTGCTGAAAGTCTTGCAGGTCTTGTACTTGCCCAGCTAATAAATCCCGGTACTCCATTTGTTTTCGGAACTGTTCCATTAATCCTAGATATGCGTTACGGAGTTGTATCCTATGAAACTGCTGAAACACTACTAATGCAGGTTATGCTTGCCCAGATAGCTGATTTCTACCAGCTTCCATCATGGGGTACAGGCGGAATGAGTGACTCTAAGATTCTTGACGAGCAGGCTATTGCTGAAGCATCTATAAGCCTAACAATATCCTCGCTAAGCGGACATAGCTTCATACATGATTTAGGATTTCTCGAATCAGCTAAGTCTGGAAGCTTAGAGCTAATAGTAATATGTAATGAGCTAATATCGATTTTAAAGAGGGTTATGAAGGGTATACGTGTAGATGATGAATCTCTTGCAGTAGATGTTATTAGAGCTGTTGGGCATTGCGGAAGCTTTCTAAGCTTGAAGCATACAATAAGGAATTTACATCTGGAATATGTAATGCCTGAGCTTATGGATAAGTCTTCATGGGCAGCATGGTCGAAACATAGGAAAACACTACTTCAAAACGTAAAGGAGAAGATAAGAAAGATACTTAGAGAACACTATGTAGAGCCTATACCAAACGATACTAGAGTAGCTGTTGAGAATATAATTAAGAACTATTTAAAATCCAAAAGCTAAACTTAGGTGTGTTTATGAGTGTTATTGAGGAGATTAAGAGTAGATATGGGGTTGTTGGACGTGACTTAGAGCTATCAATGATTCTAAACGCTGTTACCTCCAGTAAACATGTGCTTCTCGAGGGTCCTGTTGGAGTTGGTAAAACTAAGCTAGCATTAGCTATTGCCAGCTATTTAAATAGACCTACTTACCGTGTTGACGGTGATGAGAGATATACTGAAACTAAGCTTACTGGATGGTTTGATCCTCCAATAGTATTATCGAAAGGATATGTATGGGATTCATTTATTCCAGGACCATTAACCCAAGCAATGCTTAACGGCGGCATACTATTCATAAATGAGCTAAACCGCATGCCTGAAGGTACACAGAACGTTTTACTTCCTGCAATGGATGAAGGTAAAATAATTATTCCGAGGCTAGGTGAAATTCAAGCAAAGCCCGGATTCATAGTTATCGCTACCCAAAACCCTGAGGAATTCGTAGGTACAAGTAGAATTAGTGAAGCATTAAGGGATAGATTTGTATGGATAGGTTTAAACTATCAGAGCTTTAATGAAGAAGTTGAAATTGTTAAGAGGGAAACTGGTGTTAATGATGATTCCCTAGTTAAAATCGCTGTGGAAATAGCTAGAAGGACACGTGAACATAAGGATTTAAGAAGAGGAGCTTCTGTAAGGGGAGCTATAGATATTGTTATGCTTACTAAGAGCTTACCAAACTTAAGTGTTCAAAAGCTTATTGAAGCTGCTATAATGGCTCTATATAATAAAATCGATGTCCAGCTTAAATCAAACAGGTCGAAGAAGGATGTAATTACTGAGATTGTACTATCCTCAATTGGGAAGGGTGAATTAAGCTCTTCAACACCTTTAAAACCTAAAGGTAACCAAGACAAAGCCGCTTCAGACTTCAGTAATGCTCAGCTAATGGTTAAACGTGAGGAGCCGATTTATAAATCCATGTCAAGCCTGCTTAAAGGCCGGGAGATGTTAAATATTGGGGAAGTTCAAGGGGTTAAATCAGATTCAAGATGGCTAATTATTAAACACTACGTTTCCGACGATGTTGATGAGGGTGAAAAAATGGTTATTAAAGACTACGTATCTCGTGCTATAGCTTCCCTAGCTGCAGAGATAAGTGAGAAGGGGATGAGGAGATATAAGAGAGTTATTGAGTATCCAAGCAGCCCAGTACTTAGCGAAAACTTTGATTTAGAGCAGACAATTGAAAACTATTATGGTAAGCCCCTAGAATATAGGGATATAGCTATCATTAATAAAATCCCGAGAAAACTAGCTGTTGCATTAATGCTGGATGCAAGTAACTCAATGCATGGATATAGGATTATTATGGCTGCATTAGCGATCGCTGCTTTAGCATACAAGCTTGAAAAGGACTACTACTCAATAGTAGTATTTAAGGATGAAGCTGAGGTTTTAAAAGGTATTGATGAGAAGATGGGTATTGAAGATATTGTTTCAAAAATCCTTAGCTTTAAATATGGTGGCTTAACAAATATTGAGGATGGTCTTAGGAAGGGTCTTGAACAGATTGAACAGTTAAGAGAGGATGTTTCTGACCGTTTAGGTATTATTGTTACTGACGGCTGGGTTACTGCTGGCGGCGACCCTTTGGATGTAGCTGTAAAGTATTCGAAGCTACATGTTCTACAGGTTGGAATAGGTGGTGGAAGATTGGAGAGTGTTGAGTTAGCTGAGAGTATAGCTAAAGTTGGGCGTGGAATACATATACTCATAGAGGACTTTAACGAGCTACCGTATGCCTTAATGAATATTCTAAGACTTTAATCTATTAGCAGAATTGCTGCAAGACATGGTTTACCGTTAGGCTTCACTGATGGAAACTCCATATTTACACCTAGATTTCTAAGTGTTTTAACAATATTTACACCTACAGAACATACAGGATAGCGAAGTAGCTCCTGATGTCTGCAGGAGCTAGTATCACATTGAGAACATATATTACATGCTCCTGCTCTAAGCACATATGCTAGCGGAAAACCCCTATTGAACGCGTATTTCTCAATAGCTATTAAAGTATTAAAAACTCTTTTTTTATCACTATCCCAAAGCCTCTTAGCCTCTTCAACATCTATACTGGAGGATATTGATGATTTAAAAACCATAACCAGCACATAGCTATACTCGCTAAGCACTTTCCTAAAGACTTCAACACCAGGTGAAAATGGGGGGCATGATCTATTCCTACCATAGTTTTCACAATTCATACATCTAAATACAACCCGGTCCTCAACAACAACATCTCTAGCTGAAGCTAATTTAACAAATTCAGCCCCACTTTTAGAAGCATATTCAGCAATATCCTTAACCGCCTCAATCATACTACCACCTAAATAATAAGTTCTAGATAATTATAAACATTATGCAAGGCTTTAATACTTAGCTATGTGTAAGCTCATAGAGTTAAGGCTTAAATTAACAGTAAAATAACTAGGATGTATAACTTAATAGTTGAATACAATATGCTAAGCCTCATAGTTATATGGAAAGCCTTATAAGTATCTTCAATTTAAGCTAAAACTATGGGTGAACGTAGCTCTATATTGAGGATTTTGAATGTTACTAAGAGGTTTCGTGGACTTGTTGCAGTTAATGATGTTAGCTTTGATTTATGTAGTGGTGAAATTCTGGGTTTAGTAGGTCCTAACGGAGCTGGGAAAACAACTCTTCTTAACGTGATTAATGGAATCTATAAGCCTGATGGTGGAAAGATTTTCTTTGAAGATAGTGATATTACCGGTGTTAAACCTGAATTCATATGTAGGAAGGGTGTTGCTAGAACGTTTCAGATAACTCGTCTATTCGTTAATATGACTGTACTTGAAAACGTTATGAGTGGAGCTATGTTCGGTAGGAAGAATCTATCAAGCTTTAAGGAGGCTGAGGAGAAAGCTTTAGAAACACTTAAGTTCGTAGGCTTCCCTATTGAGAAGAAAAACATAGTTGCTGGAAGCCTAAATGCTGTTGAGATGAAACGTGTGGAGCTGGCGAGAGCTTTATTAACAGATCCAAAGCTTATTCTACTTGATGAGCCTGCTACTGGATTAAATCCTTCAGAGCTTTCAATAATGGTTGAGCTAATTAGGAAGCTTAATAGTGCCGGCGTTACGGTGCTTGTAGTAGATCATAATATGAGGTTTATAATGAATGTAGCTCATAGAATTATTGTACTACACTATGGACGTAAGATAGCTGAAGGTACTCCTAAAGAGGTAGCTAGTAATGAATCTGTTGTGGAAGCCTATCTAGGTGAGAAGTATGTATTCTAGGTGGTTTTATGCTTGAAGTTAATGGTGTTAACGTATTTTACGGTAAGTTTCAAGCATTATGGGGGGCCTCCCTAACCGTAAAGAAGGGGGAGATAGTTGCACTTATCGGTCCTAATGGTGCAGGTAAAACAACAACGCTTAAAACAATATCAGGCCTAATTAAACCTAGTGAAGGAGCAATTATGTTTAACAATACTAGAATTGATAAGCTTCCCCCACATCAAATAGCTAAGCTCGGTATAGGTCTTGTTCCTGAGGGGAGGCAGCTATTTGAGAAGTTAACTGTTCATGAAAACCTATTAATGGGGGCTTACTTAAAGAGTAGAGGTGAAGTTAGAGATACATTAGAGTTTGTTTTCCAACTTTTCCCAAGGTTAAAGGAGCGTAGGAATCAGCTTGCTGGAACTCTTAGTGGAGGTGAGCAGCAAATGTTAGCTGTAGCTCGTGCATTAATGTTAAGGCCTTCACTATTAATGATTGATGAGATGTCTCTAGGATTAATGCCTAAGCTAGTATCTCAGCTTTTTAAGGTAGTTGAGAGAATTAGGGATGAAGGTGTAAGTATACTTATAGTTGAGCAGCATGTAGAAAGCGTTCTTAAAATGTCTAATCGAGGATACTTGATGGAGCAGGGTAGAATTGTGCTTGAGGGTACTGGAGATGAAATGTTGAAGTCGGATTATATTAAAAAGGTATATCTTGGAGTTTAAGCCTTAGACTCCTGTACTGCTTGAACTATTAACTTAAGTTTTTCAATTGATACTCTGTATGCCTCCTCATTGCTTTTGAAGAATCCCTTTAAGCCTGCAAATCCGCAGTCAGGCTTAAATGCAAATACTCTATCACCATAAATAGTTATTGATTTCTCCACAAGATTCTTTACATTACTAATATCTTCAACTTTAGGATTCTTAGATGATACAACTCCTACAGCAATAAATTTATCATGTTTCTCAAGAAGCTCTCTTGAATATACTTCAAAGTTTCTAGGGATATCGCTATGTTCATGGTCAAGAACTTTAACCTCACTATTTAGAAGTATACCTGCTAGTTTTGGTGATATTGGTCCACATACATGTATAGCCTTTAAACATTTTACTTTAAATACCCTGTTTAAAACATCAATTATCTCATCACCAGTATACTTAAACATTATTAGTGTTGCTCCAACAATTACTGAAAGTATAGGTTCTGTTAGCTCTATAAGTGTTACTCCCAAGTCTTCAACAGTCTTTACTGCTGAAGCAACATAGTCTGCAAGCCTCCTAATAAATTCCCTATCTGCCAGTACACTATTAGATAGGCTTGTCTTCTCACTTCTATAAATTTGAGATGCAAGAGTAAATGGACCTGTAACAGCTGCTCTTACTCCATAAATCTTATCTCTAAACATATTCTTGATCAAATCCATTGCCCAAACATACTCCTGAATATATGGTTTAACACTTGAGAATCTACCAGCATCACTTACAACATATCCTCCTGAAACCGCTCTTACAACACCTGCCTCAATCAATGGATCCATAAACATTCTAACAAACTCCTTAAGCTTTGGAAGTGCTGGATAGTTTACACCAATAGATACTACATCCATAACAACTCTCTCAAAATTCTCCTTAGAGTAGTTAAGCGGGAAGGATCCGACATAGGTTATATAAGGCTTCATAGCTTCACCTAGCCCAGTTAGGAAGCCTAATATAAATTTGTTTCTACAGTATTATGGCTTAATTACATTTATGCTAAAGCTATAATTCTCATTATATCCAGCTTAGATACTAATAGGTCCACTAGCGATAAAGAAGGTTAAGATTGCTGTATTAATCATGTTTAACAAGCTCCTTTTCCCAATTCCTCACCGAATCGCTTAATCTTTTCCTTACATCTTCAGGTAATGGCTCTACAACATGTTCTTTAAGTATTTTCCTAGCTTTCTCCCTTGCAACAGCAGCAATATCTCTTCCCCCCTCACTTAGCCATAGGCTTTCAGGCTTTCTATCAAATAGTGTTGGTGTATACACTTCCCTCCTTAGGAATTTTAATGTATGTTTTTGAGACATAAACTGTCCTTCAGGACCAACACTCTTTATTAAGTCTACAGCTAGGGTTTCATCATCTATTCTCACGCCCTCCAGTATTCTTTTAACTATTCCAGCTACTTCATCCCCTATTACAGCCATCTCCATTGATCCAATACTTCCACCAGCAAGATAGCCGAAGTCATGGATAAGGTTAACTCCTGAAAACGCGGAAACTAAGGTATTCATCATAACCTCAGCTCCTGCCTGAGCATCAGGAACTTTACTATCACTGCATCCACCCCATCCAAAGCATGGGAGACCATAGTATTGAGCCATTTGGGCAAGTATAATGTTTCCTAGTGCAAACTCAGGTGCTCCATATGAGAATCTACCTGTTCTCTGATCCATTAATGCTGCACAGCCGGAATATATAACTGGTGTTCCCGGCTTTACGGACTGTATTAGTGTTATTGCAGCTAGAGCTTCAGCTACAGCTACAACTGCAGCTCCACATACTGTTATTGGCGCAGTAGCTCCAGCCATCGGTACTGGACCTAGAACTACCGGTATGTTTTCAACCGCGAACTCTATCATAGCCTCATTCTCCTGAGCAAAGGTTAATGGGGAAACTGTTTCACTATATAGTGCAAGTATGGGTTTCTCTCTTAACCTACGGAATCCCCCTAGAACTATTGCTGCCATTTCAATTATTTTCCTAGCTAAGTATGCGCTTGGAGCTGAGTAAACTATTGGCTTAACAGTATTGTTAAACATAGCTTCAAACTCATGTAGATATTCGGATTCAGGAGGTACATCAAACGCTCCAGCTATTGACATTATGAAATCCATGTTTGGTAAGGCATCTCCAAGCCTTGTAGCTTCAGCAAAATCCTTCTTTGTAGGTCTTCTAATACCCCCAGTTTCCAAATCTCTAATGTATGGTGTTGGAGTACCTCCAAATCCGAAATACACTCTAGAATCCTCCAGTAGAATACTGTAATTCTCATCTCTACCATGAAGAACTACTTTACTTGGAGATTTACGTAGAGCCTCCTTCACCAAGTACTGGGGAATCTTTACATAGCCAGTATTAAAATCAACTTCACCTCCACTATTCCTAAATACCTCAAGTATCTTTCTTGACTTACTCTTAACGCCCTTCTCCTCCAGTACTTCAATAGCTGATAAATGAATATCCACTACTTCCCCTCTATCCAGTAGCTTAACAATACCTCCTCTAACACCACGTTTCACATTAACACCAGTACATGTGATAAGCTATTTAATTATAAACTTTTCTAAAATACTCTAATCAGCGCTAATTAAGGCTTGAACACTTTCAGAAACCTGTTGAAACCGCTATTAATATTAAGCTTCAATAAAATATATAGTTTTTATTAGCATAATTATGTTGAGTCGTGAGGAATAGTTTAGTTAATACTTGAATAAGTTTAGCAAATTGAAGCTTTATCTTAGTATTCTCATAGATAAGGCTTAAACTATATAAGGATGAAGTAAGATAAGAAAATTAAACCTAAAGTACTTAAATAGAATTAAGACATAGGTAAACCAGCGATTCTTAGCTAAAATTATGCTGGTTATTTACTGTTAAGACTTAAATATTGGCAAACTCTAATTATATATAGTTAGTGGTAAAGACTTATGTCTTACATCATAGTAACAGCATCTCCGAGAAGGTTTAAGGATAGAGATAGGATTTGTGCATATTTAGTTTGCGCTATAGCTAGTAGATTTAGAGTTCTTGCTGTAGATCTAGATGTTGAGAAGCGGACGTTAACTGAGGCTTTACTAGCTTTAGAAACTGAGAATATGAGAACACTATTTAGTATTCTAACTGGTAATGTAAAGTTTAGGGAGGCTATATATGAGTTATCTGTTTTAAATCCGAGGCTAAAACTACCTAGGAATATTACTGTAAGCCTATTACCGGCTAGAAGAGGAGGTGGCCTATATGGCGTGGTGGAGTCTCCATCTAGACTATTTAAGCTTGTTGAAATGAGTGAAGTTGTAGGAAGGCTTGAAGCATTTTTAAACAATCTACTTCTAGTTAGGGACTATGATTATATAATTGTAGATCCTACTGTAGATTTCTATCCATTTACTCCTAGAGTTGTATTGAAGATATTGAAGAATGTGGTTGTTTTAATGGAGCCGAACGAGGGGGATCTTAATAAGATTAAAGATTTGAAAGCAGCAGTTAGTGATATAAACATAGCTCAGGTAATACTGTACAAGTATGATTCTGAAAAACACATACCTAAGCCAAAAGCTGAGGAAAGCTGGGAGAAGTTGATCTCAAGGACTTTAAACATTCCTGAAGACGCAGTAGTCGGTATTCCTGGAAGAGATGTTCAAGATGAAGTGCTAGTAGCAGCCGGAAGGCTGATGGAAACATTTAGTAGAGTGCCTGTAAAGCCTTTAGAGGAGGCTGAAAAGTTAAAGGCTGTAGAGCCTAAGATTGAGAGAGTAGGGGGTGAACTGTTAACTGATCCGCTTAAACTAGCTAGAATAGTATTAAATTCTGAGCTTCTTGAAGTTAGGAGGGTTGAAGCATCTAGATGTGTAGATGAGTTAAGGTCGGTTGTTGGTGATGGAGTATACTATGTTGTTATAAGCCCGAGGAGTAAGGAATGGACTGTAAGAATAATATATAGGGATAGAAGAATTGTGGAGGCTAGTTTAGAGCTTAAAGGTAAAACAATAACTGGAGATGAAGTTCTTAAACTAGTTGAAAAGCTAAGTGGAGAAGCTTTTGCAGATATAAGTATAGTTAAGGAGATTTGATAGTTAGCATTGGTGTAAACCTAGTTTCAAATAGATATATAAGCTTGCTGGCTGTTATTAACTATGAGTTTTGCTGTTGATGTTAGAGATCTTGTTAAGGTTTACGGTGGAACTATAGCTTTAGATAGGGTAAGCTTTAACGTTTATCAAGGTGAGGTTTTTGGACTTATTGGTCCTAATGGTGCAGGTAAAACAACAACACTTAGAATTCTATCAACAATAGTTAAGCCAACATCAGGAATTGTAAGGGTATTCGGATATGATGTTGTAAGTGAGCCTAGTAAGGTTAGGGAGTTTATAAGTTACCTACCTGAAGAGGCTGGCGGCTACCGTTATCTCTCAGGTTTAGAGTATCTTAGATTTATGGCTGGCTTCTATGCGAGAAGTGGGTTAAGCATTGAGGAAATGGTTAGAGATGCTGCTGAAATATCTGGTCTTGGAGATAGGCTTAAGGATAAGGTGAAAACATATAGTAAAGGTATGCTTAGGAGGCTTCTCCTAGCTAGAGCATTAATGGTTAAGCCTAAGCTTGCAATACTTGATGAACCTACAAGCGGCTTAGATGTTATACATGCAAGCTATGTAAGAAAGGTTATAAGAAGCTATGCCTACAAGTACGGTGTAACAGTTATTGTTTCAAGCCATAACATGCTTGAAATAGAGCTTCTCTGTAGTAGAATTGCATTAATTGATAAGGGTAGGGTTTTAGAGGTTGATGAGCCTAGGAAGCTTAAGGATAAGTATAATTCTGAAAGTCTTGAGGAGGTATTTCTAAAGGCGACTATGAATGGTTAGTGGAGGCTTAAACTTAGTGGTTAAGGAGGTTAAAGATCTTTTAAGAGATCCTAAAATACTTATAGGTATGATACTAGTTCCATTAATTATGTTTCCAGTTATGGGTTCAGCTATAAAGGTGTCTATAGGGGCTTTAAGAGAAGCATATTCAAAATCTACAGTAGCTGCTGTAGATTTTGATGGTGGTTGTTTTTCAAGTCTTATTATTGAAGCTTTGAGGAAAAATCCAAGTATAGATTTAGTGGAGTTAAATGCTGCTTCAATTGATGATTTATTAGCTCAGTCTAGAGGGCTGGATACCTCATTATTAATAGTTATTCCTAGAGGATTCTCGTTAAACATTACCTTAGGCCAACATGGATTTATCTATGTCTTCTCAATTATAAGAGAGATCAGTATATCAAGTATTGGAGGTGGTGAAGTATTAGGTAGCATTACAGATGTTATTGATAAAGCAGTTTCATACCGAGTTATAAGTGAGTTAGCTCCAGGTAGAGATCCTGAAGCTGTATTGAAGCCTGTATTAGTATATTATAATACAATTTTTAGAGGTGAGGTTCTAAATATTAATCCTCAGGTAATTTTAGGAATACTTACCTCCCAACTTACAACACTTCCAGTAACAATATTTATTGTATTGATATTTGCTGTACAGATTGCTGCAACCTCTATAGCTATTGAGAAGGAGCAGAAAACGCTAGAAACTCTTCTAACTCTTCCAGTAGGTAGATTAACGATTCTAGGTAGTAAGCTTATAGGGTCATCAATTATAGCTGCTCTAGGATCTGTAAGCTACATGGTAGGGTTTAGATACTACATGAATTCATTTATGGAGTATAATCTGCAGCAACTAGATATTCCTATTCTATCCCCACCGTTAAGCTTCTACATAGTTATAGGTTTGCTAATGTTTATAACTCTTGTAGCTTCTCTAGCATTAGCAATTGTAATAGCTGTGTTCGCTGAGGATGTAAGAAGTGCTCAAGCACTTGTAGGGTATATAGTACCCCTAATTATTATACCTGGTATAATATCTATGTTTTCAGATGTAAATACGCTACCACCTATAGTTAAAATATTGATGTATGCTATACCGTTCAGCTATCCAATGATAGCTGCTAGAAGTGGGCTTACGGGGGACTACTCAATAGCCTTTATTGGAGTAGTCTATGTAACAGCTTTCACAATAGCAATTCTGTATGTAGCAGCAAAGCTATTTACAACTGAGAAAATACTTACAGCAAGAATACTCCCTAGAAGAGGTGGGAGACGGTTGTGAAGTATGATAGTTTAAGAGAGGCTGTATATACAGTTCTGTTAATGGTTCCTGTTGGGAAAGTTATAACTTATGGAGCTTTAGCAAGAGCTTTTAACGTTAGCCCTAGGCTTATTGGTAAAATAATGAGGGATAATGAAAACGCTCCTGTAATTCCATGTCATAGAGTTGTTAAAAGTAATGGCGGGATTGGAGGCTACAGTATGGGGGTTGAAGTTAAGATAAAGCTTTTAAAGCTTGAAGGTGTTAAGTTTAATGGTAGCAAGATTAAGAGTGAATGTATAATTCAAAATGTTGATGAGCTTTTCTAATGATAATGCTAAGAACCTAAAACCCCACTGCCTTTTACTGTGGAATTATTAAATGTTATAGCTTAACTGCCTCCATAGCTAGATCATAGCTGTTTTTAGTTTTCTCTTCAAGATTTATTGGTAGGTATGCTGCATTTCTGTTATAATATACGCCCCTACATGAGAATACTGTTAGGGTTAGATTTCCCTGTCTTGGCTCCACGCCTTCAATGCATGGCTCATGGCTTCTTATAAGTGTTTTAGCATTAACAATGCTTAAAGCTCTTCTAGTTATGTCTGGACCGAAAAGTTTACCTGCTCCCCTAGGTGATGGATGAACTCCATCCTCATCTACTGGGTCACTCCACAGAATTTCTTCAAACATGCTGTTTAAAGGATATTTCTCCCTTGCCTCAGATAAGTCATCTATACTGTTAAGCTCTGCAGGTACTCCACCATGTAGAAGTAGATATTTTCCGGGAATAACTACAGTGTATGGTAGGTAACTCCATAACGTTATAAATTTCTCATATAGTTCATCATGTTCCCCGCCAAATCTTGAATAGATCTGCTCTACGATGTCATGTGGGTAAACTGGAATTTTAAATACTCCCTCATGATTACCTATTAGCAGAATTATTTTTCCAGGGTTTAACTGTTTAATCTTTAAGAGTATGTAGTAAACAGTTAGGGAGTCAAATCCCCTATCCCCATAATCCCCTAAACATATAAGCTTCCCATCACCCTCTAGGTATTTGGTAAATTTAGATATTTCAAGTATTTCTCTTAAGGTATATGAATCTCCATGAATATCTCCAATAACTATAGATTTCCCTCTAGGCTCAAGAGTTATAAGTCCGCCTTTAACCTCACCATACTCTATCTCCTCCCTTTTTACAATATCTATAGCGCTATCTACAAGGGAAATGATGTCTTTAGCTTTTGCTTCAACAGCCTCCTTAAATATACTCTCTAGATCCATAAATATTATTAGGTTTACTGTATAATAATATTTTGCTTTTAAAATTATGGTGTTTAACCAAATAAAATTAGAATAGTTTAAAATGTTTTATCTGGGGCTACAGCTATTGCATCTATCTCCACCATTATGTTTCTCCATAGCTTAGCCTGTATTGTTGTACGTGCAGGCGGGTTCTCCTTGAAAAATCTACTGTAAACCTTATTCATAGCTTCAAAGTCCTCCATACTGCTTAAATATACAGTTACCTTAACAACGTTCTCCATTGAGGATCCGGCTTCCTCCAATATTGCTTTAATATTTTTAAGTGTTGCCTCTGTCTGTTCCTCAATAGTATTGCCGATAATTTGTCTTGTTCCTGGATCAATAGGTCCCTGCCCGGCGACAAAGATAAGGTTTCCGGCTTTTATAGCTTGGGAATACGGTCCAACTGGAAGTGGAGCCTTATCCGTTACTATAACTTCCCTCTTAACCACAATGAATTATCCTCCACCTCCTTAAAAGCCTAGCGGTAGTAATATATTGCATTAGCTAACAGCTTCTATAATTATAAACCTAAGCTTTATCCTCCCCATTACCTGCAATTTAGTTTAGGGGTCTAATTCATTACGTTATAAACTACAGTAAGCCTAGTAAATATTCTAAAATGCGGTGCATAAACATATCTTAACTGTAAATTTCAAATGCTTAATGTGGAATAGAGATGGAAGCGTTTAATCATGTGGGGCGTATTTAAGTTTAAAATATTGATTTGGAAGGTTTAGTTGATGTGGATTAGTACTCTCCCCTTATTTTAGCTATTATCCTACCTGTAGCTGCCTGTGCTTGGGTTATTGATTCCGTTATGTTTAGGGGTGATTGAGCACATCCTACTACAAATATGTTTGGTATAGGTGTTTCAATCGTGTTTAGGATGTTGATGCTCTCCGGAAATCCATCCTCCCTAATTGGGATGTTGAAAATATTTACTCTGCCTAGTTTTGCCTCTATACCAGCCTCCAATACTACAAGGTCTACGATGAGTCTATAGAGTTTTGATGATGCTTCATCATATATCTTCATTGAAAGCTCCTCATCAGATAATTTACGGATTTCCGACGGTATCCCTCTAATTAATGTTACGCCTCTATCTCTTACAAGCCTATAGAATTCCTCATAGCTCCTTCCAGGAACCCTCATATCGTTGTATAGTATGTATACTTCAGCTTCAGGCAGCTTATCTAGGATGTAGTATGCATGTTTCAGCCCTGCAGTACATCCAATTCTACAGCAGTGTTTAAGATGTTTCTCACTTCTTGAGCCTACACATGAAATTATAGCTACTGATCTTGGGGGTTTATTGCTTGATGGCTTTACTATATTTCCCTTAGTAGGTCCTGCAGGATTAGACATTAATTCAAGCTCAAGCCCTGTAATTATGTTTGGATGCTTATCATAGATGTACTCCCCTACTCTAGATGGATTATACATGTTAAATCCTGTAGCGATAATTATGAATTTACATTTAAGCATTGATGTTAACGTTTTCTGGTTAAAGTCTATAGCGTTAACTGGACATGTTTCCTCACATATTCTACACGATTCATCCTTAAAGTATAGGCATCTCTCAGCATCTATAATAGGCTTCCGGGGCGGGGTGTTGCCTGGTACTGTGTATATTGCAGGTATTGTTATTGTCTTCATTGAGTTATAGGATGTTTTAATAGGGCATTTCTCAACACATTTAAGGCATCCATTACATATATTCCATGAAACATACTTCGGCTTTTCCTCAACCTCAACCATGAAGTAGTCTTCAAGTCTTCTTACTGATTTCACGTTGGAGTATAATGCTATCTTAACATTTCTAAATGCTTTACCAGCTAATTCCTCCACTATTTCTCCGGAGTCTATGAGTTGGGGAGCTATTTTATATAGTTGAGCTGCATGTCCTCCAAGAGCATGTTTTTCCTCAACTAGATATACTTTAAAGCCGATGCTTGCAAGATCTATAGATGCTTGAAGACCAGCTACTCCTCCACCAACTACTAGAACATCGTATTCATCCATTCCGCCTCACCTTAGCTACTAGCTTATCACATGGGCTTTGATTAAGATGTAGACCAACATCCTTTACGCTTAGCCCCATAGCTAAGCCTAGTAGCTGTATATAGTAGATTACCGGTAGCTCTATGTTTAAACCTAGAGTTTGGTTTATTGCTGCCTGTTTACCATCAAACATTTTATGACATGCAGGACATACTGTTACAACCCCGTCAAACCCCCTGTTAACAATAGCCCTTAGCTGAGTGCTTGCATATGATAATCCACCATCAGGTTTAGGAATTAATAATCCTGCACCGCAGCACTCCAGCTCTTCAGGATAGTGTGGTGATGATGCTTCTAAAGCCTCTACAAGTCTATTAAGCTTTGAAGGATTTTCAGAATCATCAACTTTAACGATGCTACTAGGTCTAAGTAGATGACATCCAGTATATGAAGCAAGCTTTAACCCTACCAGCTTAAATCTTATCTTCTCCCTAATCCTATCAACTCCAACATCATCATGTAAAACCTCAACCAAATGCTTAACCTTAGATTCTCCAGTATACTTTAACCCCTCTATACTAAGTATTGAGTTTATCTTTTCGAGTAGACCTAAATCTTCTTTAAGAAGCTTTTTAGCTTTACTAAATGATAGGTAGCATGCATTACATAGACACATCACATCTAAACCATTCCTCTCAGCAATGGCTATATTTCTAGCTGCAAGGTAGAGCCAAGTAATCTTATTCATACTCATCAACGGCTCACCGCAACAGCTTACATCATTTAAATCCACAAGCTTAACATCTAAGAGGGGAAGAACATTTCTAGCTGCAATCTCGTACGCATACTGCTCAGTTAATATAACACATCCAGGGTAAAAGCCGTAGGTTAAAGACATGTTTAAACACCGTTTAAATCCTAGCTTTCTTCACCTAGGGTTTTAGCTAATGCCTCTCTAAAGCTATCCATGTTTGATATCTCCGGCTTTTTCGGAAGTTCTAGATCATCCCTTACATATATTTCCCCATCCCTACTAATAACAGGTTGAAAACTCTGTATCCATCCAGTTTCAAACACATTCTCCAGTATTAATCTATAGCCTTCAGGTGTTTTAATACCCTTCTCAAAAGCTATATTTCTTAATGCAAGTATAGCTTCAGCTGGAGCAACGTTTTGAGGACATCTTTCAACACATTTCAAGCAATATGCGCATAGCCATATAATATCTGATGAAACAACCTCATCTAGAAACCCAAGCTTAATCATGCTAACTACTTGATGAGGCATAAGCTCAAGAAGCTCTGCTGAGAGACATCCGCTTGAACACTTAGAACATTGATAGCAACTATACGGCTTCTGATCACCAACAATACTTAAAATAGATTTAGAAGAGCTCCATCTAGATTCTTTAGATGTCATTAAGTCTATTAAGACCATAACCATCGAAACACTTAAAAAACAGCAATATATAAATCTTCTAATAAGAATGTAAGATCCAGAAACTTCTCTACTCAAACCTACATTCCCCGGTTAGTAGTTACTGTTTAGTCGTTGAGGTTTATGCACCTCCCAAAATGCTTGAACCATAGCTTTAGGGTTCACAGAGGCGTTGTAGACGTGCTAACATAGGGTCCTCCACATAGAAGAACGTTCAGCCATAAGGGTTGTGGCATACCTTACCTCCAATATGAAGCAGTAGGGTTTAAGGGGGTAATGAATACTCTAGAAGCAAGAATTAGCTGTAGAGATTGTTGAAAGCTTCCTAAATACTGTTAAGTCTTAAACTTTATGAGTTTACTACATACTAATTGACAGCACCCTTTACACGCTTTGTAAACTTAAGCCTTATTTGGGGGTTCTCTCCCTTAACTATGGTGAAACTATGTCCAAAGCTATTAGGTTTGTTAGGGAGGGAAACCCGTTTATCTTAATTATTTATTGCTTATATATTTTCGTTCTTCAAGAGCTGCTTCAGATATTCTAAGCTTATAATATGTAGGAGTCATACATCTATTCTATCGTGGTTTAGGTCTTTAAGCTTCCTGTTTCCTGATAGAGATGATTGTGGGAATGTTAGGATGTTGTTGGTTGATGATACTAGGATTAGGGTGGGTTCTAGTGAGAAGGTATTGTATGTTGCCTTTGAACCCTACTTAAGGAGAATTGTATGCATGATGACTTTCGATGTTGCTAACACACTAACATCACTAATATTCATTAAGAGGGTTAAGGCTATCTACAGCTCAAAATAATTGTACTAACTGATGGGGCGCACTACTATAAGACTTCATGCAAAATACTTAACCTAAAGCATGAACTATACAGTTCTGAAGTTAGAAACTTAATGGAGAGAATAATA
>Ga0185307_1000310_pt1 | contig 31840 bp, 38 predicted proteins | sample LHCtaG_FD_128010 | JGI IMG/M metagenome (GOLD analysis project Ga0185307, IMG submission 128010) | Hot spring microbial communities from Little Hot Creek, USA to study Microbial Dark Matter (Phase II) - LHC4sed_matched (SPADES... | ecosystem: Environmental > Aquatic > Thermal springs > Hot... | reverse complement strand
TCAGCGCTTTTCCTCTGCCGTTGGCTAATGCAGGGTCGCCTAAACCCTTGAGAAAGGCGAGGGTGTTGCATGGCTGCCAATGCCCCTCAAAGCGGCTTCCATCAAAATTACTTGCCTCCTCATACTCTGGAAAGGGCACGTAATCCGCAGTGTTCTCTAAACCCCAAACCATCCCACATCGACTGCAAACAACTTCACAATCCCTAACAACGAGATTACCGCCGCATTCTAAGCATATGCCTAAAGAAACAGCCAAATCCTCCAGCTGTTCAGGCGATAGCCTACCGCGAATAAAGTCAAAACTTAGCAAATTAGCAGCCATACAGCCCTCCCAAAAGAAAAATACATAAACCTAAAACCCGAAAACAGAAAAAAGAGGAATTTGCGGGGAGAAATCGCCACGGTGCGGTGGGTTCAAATCCCACCCCCGGCGCCAAAAATAGGGTTAAACAACGTAGTCTACGCGACGTTTCTTGTCGAGTTTTAGGGCTTCCATTATCATTTTAAGGTCAAACTCGTCTAAAAGGTCTGAAGCTTTGCGGCGCTTCTTTTTCATCAAATAAACTGCCTCGCCTTCCAGCCTTCACAAGCAATTATTAGATTAAAAAGTAAACAATAAACTTGGGGATAAACGTTATGATGAGCTGATTCTAGAATTTGCCTCTTGTAGTGTTCTATGTTAAGTCGCCGCAAACACACTTAATCTCATGAAGCATGTTTAGTAGTTCATCTAGACCCTCTCCGGTTTTTGCTGAAATAAGGGGGATGCGTTGAGCTGGAACAACTTTCTGAAGAAGCTCTGAAAGTGGAATGTAAAGGTCTCTTAATACTCCTTTCGGCTTTAGTTTTCCCCTAAATTTGGAAGGATTGAGGAGATACTCCCTAATTCTTTCCGCCTTTGCCCTGTTCAACAAATCCACTTTGTTTATGAGTGTTATCATGTTGATTTCAAGTCGGTATCTAACCGCCAAGGCATACAAGTAGGCTGCCGGGAGGTCTTCAACATCTATGGTTCCGTCTATTATGAATAATCCAACGGGATCTTGAAGGCTCTCAACAATTTTTGGTCCAGATTCATGGAAGGCGAAGACTTCTAAATGCCCAGGAGTGTCGATCAAAGTGTAGTCTACGTTGAATTTCGGAATTTCAATTTTGCAGAGTTCTTCCATAGCCCTTAACATGGCCCCGTTGGGTCCAAGCCCTTCTCTACGCATGATTTCTTCAACCGTAAATATGCCTCGCACGTCATAGTCACATTTATAGGGAAGCACAGCGCACCCTGGATCTAAATTTACAAGCTTCACGGTGTAGCCTCCTTTCCATAAATACTCGCCAAAGCTTGCCGTCAACAAGCTTTTACCAGAACCCGCCAAACCCAAAATCACAATGTCCATTACATTGCCACCAAAACTCAACGAGCCCATTCTGGTGTGTGGGCGTTTGGAACCGCGTCCAGCCTTGGAATGTACGGTTTTATGTCAATTATTGGAGAACCTTCTAAGGCGTCGAGGCCTTTAACAGTTAACATGCAGCCTTCCTTCCTCACAAGTTCAATAACGCACAAGCCTATTGGGTTTGGACGGGATGGGCTTCTACATGCAAAAACTCCAGTCAAAACGCTTATCGCATGTTTCTTGGGGTAAACAAGCAGTGTCCGCCGGTTCTCATCATCACGTAGGTGAACCCAATACAAAACTATTAGATGTGAATAGTTTTCTAAGCCTTTAAGCGCCTCGCTAAATTCTGGAAAAATCCTCACCATTGCCTCGTCTATCCCAGCTTTTTCGACAACTCCCACAAACTTTATTTTGGCACTTCTCTCTTCTGCTTGCTTCATTTTAATCCAGATTTATAATACATTTTTTGAATTCATAAGTGTTTTAATGTTAAGAATTTAAGCTATTTGAATGCAGGGTGGAGCTGTTGAACACCCAGGTTCTTCAAGCGTGCAAGGAATTAATTGACGACGCGAAAATGAATTGTACAGACATTGTTTTTAAGGAGATCTGCCTAGAAATTTTGGCTAGGGCTCGTCATATACTCACAGAAAAACAGTTTAAAAGTCTCGTGGACTACGCCGCTGAAAAAATGAAGGAGAAAGTTCCCCTTGAAACGCGGCATGAACTGGTAGCCGTTAGATAGAAACATATTCCACTCTTGTCTAAAAGCTCCACTCTGCCAACAATTTTTCTTTTCAGCCAAGTTTATAGCCTATTTTTCGCAGAAAATCTTTTCTAGCCCTTATGTCTTCCTGTTTCTCTATGCCTTTGCTCTTGAAACCGTCGATAACACCAGCTATGCCTCTGCCTTGTTCCGTCTCCGCCACAATCACTTGCAGAGGATTTGCTGTAGCCGCATATATTGTGCAGACTTCCGGCACCTCTTTAATCTTGCCTAAAACGTTTATTGGATAGGCGTTTTTAATGAAGATTATGAAGCTGTGGCCACATGCCAGTTCAAAGGCTTTTTCGGAGGCAAGTTTTCTGAGTTCTTCATCATTTCCCTCGTGTCTAACTAGGCATGGTCCGGAGCTTTCGCAGAAGCCTATACCAAACTTTATGTTTGGAACAGAGTTAACCAGAGCCTCGTACAAGTCTTCAACGGTTTTTATGAAGTGGGCGGTTCCCAAAATCACGTTGCAGTCCTTCGGCGCCTCGATTTTGACGATTTCAAACTTAACCATACTATAACCACCAAAAGCTGGTTGAAATACTGGCTTATGGGTTTTTCTTTTTAATCAAAAGCCAGTTTTTATCCCCTTTAAACATTATCAGAGCATAGTCCCCCTTGAGCTTTTCGCCGTGCAACGTGAACTCTATTTTATTGACGCTTTTGCTTTTCAAAGCGTATGTACCCTTATCCCATATTTCCACTTTTCCAGCGCCATACATACCCTCTGGTATTATACCCTCAAATTCCGCATAGTCTAAAGGGTGATCTTCAACCTCAACTGCCAGCCTTTTAGCACCGGGCTCTAATGGAGGCTCCTTTGGAACGGCCCAACTTTTTAAGACGCCGTCCATTTCAAGCCTAAAATCGTAATGCAAACGTCTCGCATGATGCCGCTGAACCACAAATTTGCCAGAAAACTGTTCACTCAAGCCACTTTCACCAAAAATAATTCCTAGGATTCAGCGTAAATACTTTAGGAAACTTTTCCTCCTCTCAAAAGTTTCATTAGAGAGAGAAGACAACCGAAATCTCTAAATTTCATTGCACTAGTTTCCCTACAAGAGCATGAGGGCCGGTAGTTCAGCTGGTATGAACGCCCGACTTGCACTCGGGAGGTCGCGGGTTCAAATCCCGCCCGGTCCATCAATTTGTCGTGCTAGTTTTTATTGGTAATACGTATGTTTGGCTATTTCCATAGATACATTTTGAAGATTCGCTACCTTTATTTATGGAGATAGCATTTGGAATAAGACAGAGGAAGCAGCCATGTCAAAGAAGCCGCCTTCCAAGGATGACGCATTAGAAGCATTAGACTTCATAATTAATGTTTTGAGGGAGCATGAGAAGGACCTAGACCGTTTGATAAACGAGTTGGGCAAGATAACTGAAAGACTTGGCGAGGCCGGCGAACTAAGCGGAAAAATAGAAAGTGTTGAGGAAAGGCTTACAAACCTTCAAGGCGAAATATCAAACTTAATTTCTTACCTTTCAACTTCGCAGTCAGCCCCCCACGAAGCCCCAAAAGTATCAACGCCCCCGCCGACGCCCACACAAAGAGCCCAAGTTGTCACGGTGGAAGGTCGAGGTCCACCTGTGATTTTGCGATGCAAACATTGGGAGGACTTCCAAACATTAGCCCGTCAAGCTCAAACGCTTTCATTCCTCTACAAAGAGGCTGAAAAAGCCTTTCAAGTGGACGCTTTAAAAAACAACCAGATCATCACCTACAGTGGGGAACTTCCAAAGCAGACAGCCCTCTTGAAAAGTTGGCTTTCCAAACGATTAGAAGTTCCGGAAGACAATATTCTTGAAGGAGTTTTGGCTGTAGGTTAGGCTTTAGAGTTTGTATATTAGTGTTATTCAGTAATGTTTTTATACTGCTTTAAATATTAAATCTTACGACGTAATTCGGGGGACGAGGTTGAAGGCTGACCAAAAGCGGCCGGTTTCGGGTTTTCCGTTTTCGAAGCCTTCTCCTTTCTCCTCGATGACGGAAATGGCCGCCTGGCCAGCCAAAAAACAATGAGAGCCCCCGTAAAACCTTTGGTGATGGTGGCTAATTTGGAGCCCAGAAAAAGTTTAGAGAGGCTTTATGAGGAGTTTACCAAGTTTAGGGCGGCCATGGAGGAACTTCGTTTTTTGAGGCTTGTCGCCCAAGATCTTAAAAGTTTTAGGAGAATGTTGAGGTTTAAGAGGTTCGATTGACAAAGGGTTTGCAAGTAAAGGCTTTAAGGTTTCCCGCCATTATTCAGTTGGAGACTTGCCATGGAAAACCCCAAGGGAGAAGTCTACCTTCACAACACTTTGACACGGAGAAAAGAGCTTTTCGTTCCCATAGAAAAAGGGAAAGTGAAAATGTATTGCTGCGGCCCGACGGTTTATTGGTACGCTCACATAGGTAATTTTAGAACGTACATTTTTGAGGATGTGCTGCGGCGAGTCTTAGAATTTAACGGTTTTGAAGTTAAACATGTTATGAACATTACTGATGTTGGACATTTAACGTCGGATGCGGACACTGGTGAGGACAAGATGGAGGTTGGCGCCCAGAGGGAGCGGAAAACTGTCTGGGAGATAGCCGAGTTTTACACTAGAAAGTTTTTTGAGGATGCTGAGAGGCTTAACATTCTCAAGCCAAAAATTATTTGCAGGGCAACAGACCATATTGCGGACATGATTGAGTACATCCGCAAGCTTGAGGAGAAAAGTTACACGTACATCATCGATGATGGCGTCTACTTCGACACTTCGAAGTTGAAGGATTACGGGAAACTCACGGGCATGGATTTTGAAAGGTTAAATGAGAGCCTCAAGGCTGGGGCGAGGGTTGAATTTAACCCGAACAAGAGGAATCTAACGGACTTTTGTCTATGGCGTTTCTCTCCGAAGGACCGAAAAAGGCAGATGGAGTGGGATTCTCCATGGGGCGTGGGTTTTCCCGGCTGGCACATAGAATGTACGGTTATGAGCATGAAGTATTTGGGCGAGCATTTTGACATTCATTGTGGAGGAATAGACCATATACCAATCCACCACACAAACGAGATTGCGCAGGCTGAAGCCTTAACCGGTAAGCCTTTGGCTAATTATTGGCTTCACGGAGCCTTTCTCGTGTTTGGCAAATCAACGAAGATGGCGAAGTCTGCTGGACAAATAATCACGGTTCAAACTTTGGTTGATGAAGGTTTTGACCCGTTGGCTTTTAGGTACTTGTGTTTGACTGCTCACTATCGGTCGGAGCTTGTTTTCACGTGGGAAAGTCTGCAATCCGCCCAGAACGCGTTGTTCACTTTGAGAGAGCATGTTAGAAGTTTGGCTGAAAATTTGGAGGAGAAATCCGACAGAAGCCCAAAGTTTAAAGAGTATTATGATAGGTTTCTAGAAGCGGTAAATGACGATTTAAACACGCCAAAGGCTTTAGCCCTAACATGGTCTTTAGTTAGGGAAGAGAAAGCTTTGACCAATCGTGAAAAATATGACTTGCTCATGGAGTTCGACAAAATCTTTGCCCTAGACTTAGCGAGAGACATACAAAGAAAGGAGAAACTGCCACCAGAGGCTGAAGAGCTTATCCGAAGAAGAGAAGAAGCCAGAAAAGCCAAAGACTGGGCGACCGCCGACAAGATTAGGGAGCAGCTGCGAGCCATGGGCGTAATAGTTGAGGATACACCGCAAGGCGTGAAGTGGCGGATAGTTAAACGCTAGCTTCTTTTCCATGCACGTTCCAGTTGGCGGTTATGTATTTCTCCCTGTAAAGTTTTTCAGCAAGCTCTTTCTCGTATGATGTTAAGTCTTCCGGCTCGAGAGGTGTTTTAAAAGTTTCATGAAAGCCTTTAACGAGTACTTCATATACTGTTTCTAGAGAGACTTCTTTGCCAAGCTCCGTCCTTATCGAGGTTATTTTGTTTTTGGCTATGCAAACCACTTCCATATACGTTTTCGCCCATGGAACCTTCAGAAAAGTGAACATTCTCTCTAGGTTAACGTCCACAAGGATTGTGCCGTGCTGTAAAACTATGCCAGACTTGTAGCACTGGGCACTTCCAGAGATTTTTTTGCCGTTTACCGTTAGGTTTGGACATGCTCTTGGGCTGCCTTCGTTGAAGTCCGCCTTTAAGCCAAAAATCTTTAGGGCTTCAACTATTCCGGCGTAAATTTTTGCATAAACTTCGGTTATGTCTTCGGCGTTCAAGTCGTCTTTGCTTGCGACTACGCTGTATGTGATTTCGCCTTCAGCATCGTGGTAAACTGTGCCTCCGCCGGTTATGCGTCTAACCACGTCCACGCCTTGGTTGAGGCAGTTTTCCAAGTAAACCTCATTTTCTATGTTTTGAAATCTTCCAATAGACACTGCCGACGGGTTCCAACGGTAAAACCGCACAGTGTTTGCCACAATCCCCTTCGTTCTCGCGTTTAAAATGGCTTCATCTATAGCCATATTCATGTAGGCATTGTGCGTCTCTAACTTAAGCAGCCTCCAACCCGTCATATGCGAGGCTTCCATTTCTAGCTTAATTTGGCGCCTGGATTTTTGTGTTTTTCTGAAAATCATGTTGGTTTGGAGCTTTTTCAAGCCAATATAGGGCAACCCTCTCTAGTTTTCGAGTTTTCATAAAATTTAAATCGTTCAAGGGTTTTAGATTACGGGGAAAATTACGCGTGAGGTGAAAGGTTGAAGACCGTTCGGCTTACGCTGGCAGTTTTTTGCATACTTCCACTCGCCTTATGTGTTTTTGAAGCAAAAGCTGATGCAAACGTTTCAATATTGCCAAACCATACTGGATGGCGTGATGGCTTGGGCTATTACCACGTTTCGGGCGAAGTGGAAAATGTTGGAGACAACGCTGTAAAGGATATTTGGATCACTGCAACCTTTTATGATTCTGGCGGCAACACAATCGGAACAGCCTCCGACCACGCGTACCTAAAAGTTCTCTTACCTGGAAGAAAATCTCCCTTTGAAGTGCTTTTAACAACGGCAGCGGCAAGTCAAGTTCATCATTACAGCCTTAGCGTCGTTGCAACGGAAACCGACCCAATCCCAGAAGGCTTGGAAATCCTGTCGAGCAATCATTACGTTGATATTACTGGTTCTCTGATTGTTAATGGTAGCATAAGGAACATTGCTTCGGACACCGCGCACACTGTAAAAGTGGTAGCTTCATTTTACAACGCAGCAGGATACGTGGTGGCGACATCGTATTCATATTTAAACTCTCAAGATCTGGGCTCGAATGAAACTGCAATCTTTAATATAATTTTAGAACCTAGCACTGGCAGGGTATCGTTAGTGTCAAGTTATTTTTTAACCGCCGAGTCGCTCGAATATGCTTTAGTCCCGGAATTTCCATCAGCTATATTTTTGTCAGCGTTTTTAGTGGCTTGTCTCGGCATTGCAGCAACCACAAAATTGAGCCGCGAAATCAATAAAAGCGTTTAACATTTGGGAACTTTCTAAGCTTGATATGGGCTTTACCTTCTAGTTTTTGCTGGTTTAGATTTCGTTCAGTTTAAATATTAGATGTGTGATTAGACGTAGCAAGAGGATAACTGGGGCTATGGGTTCAAAGTCTCCAAGAGGCGAGTTTGCCGCTAGGAAGTTGGCGGCGAAAAGGCAAAAGTTCCGTTGGAGTAATCGATACTATAAACGGCGTATGTTGGGTTTGGACGTTAAGGCAGACCCGCTTGAAGGCGCACCCATGGCTAGGGGCATAGTCCTCGAAAAGGTCGGGGTGGAAAGTAAACAGCCCAACAGCGCCATCCGAAAATGTGTTCGTGTTCAGCTTATCAAGAATGGTAAGGTTATTACGGCTTTTCTGCCCGGAGACGGTGCCCTCAACGTTGTGGATGAACACGACGAAGTAATCGTGGAGGGAATTGGTGGTTCTCGTGGGAGAAGCATGGGCGACATTCCGGGCGTAAGATGGAAAGTTATAATGGTTAACGGTGTCGCCCTTAAAGAGCTTGTGCTTGGTAGAAAACAGAAGCCAATGCGGTGAAAGCCTTGAGCAAAGAACAGAAAGCGGAAAAGGAGAAAGAAATAAAGCTTTTCGGAAAATGGAGCTTTAAGGAAGTTGAAGTTAGAGACCCGGGGCTAAAACGCTACATTTGTCTTAAGCCCCTTGTGATTCCGCACAGTATGGGACGCCACGAGCATAGACGTTTTGGAAAGGCTGACGTCAACATTATTGAGAGGCTTGTAAACAATCTCATGCGTCCCGGGAAAAATGCTGGAAAGAAGGCTAAAGCCATAAACATTGTTAAACATGCCTTTGAAATTATCCACTTGCGCACTGGAAGAAACCCCATAGAGGTTTTGGTTAGAGCCATTGAAAACTCTGCACCATGTGAGGACACCACGCGAATAGCTTACGGTGGAATAGTCTACCATTTGTCTGTGGATATTTCTCCTCAAAGAAGGGTTGACCTTGCTTTGAGGTACATATGCGAAGGTGCCAGACTAGCGGCGATGCATAACCCCCGCTCCATTGAAGAATGCTTGGCGGAAGAACTTATCTTGGCGGCGAACAACGACATGAAAAGCTATGCGGTTTCAAAACGCCACGAACTTGAAAGAATAGCCATGGCTTCAAGATAGCCTCTGCAAGCCTATTTCGTGTGGATTTCTACAACGTCGCCGTCTTCTAAAACAAAAGTTGCTCCAACTTTTTGTGGACTGAAAACTAAACGTTTAGCCCAAACCTTCGCATAGGCAAAGTTTTCACTAAAGTCGCTGTGAATGTTTCTTGCCAAATCGTGAACTGTTGAACCCCGTTTCAGAACAAAAGGCTTCGGCGAAGGTTCTCTTTCGCTAGGCTCTTTCGTGTAGACGCGGATTAAATCTAAGGCTTGGAAAAGAAGCACCCCAACTTTTTCTAAGCCCATACCAGTCTTGCATGAAACAGCAATTACGGAAAGCTGTCCACTCACATACTCTTCCAAAAGTTTAAGGTTTGCCTCTGCGTTTTCCGCGTCGATTTTGTTTGCAACTATTATGGCTGGCTTGTAGGTTGTGCTTTCAAAAATGGCATCTTCCACATCATCCAGCGTGGCCTCCCCATAAATTTTGACAACAGCGTCGGTGACCTTATAGCTTTTGAGAAGCTCCTCCACATCCTTGAAAGTGCAGTCTAAAAGCTTTCCAAAAACTATTATGCGCAAGCCAGCGCCCATATATTTTCTTTCAATTTCAACCCTCGCCCTCGGCTTACTAACCAAAATCCGCGTTTTCTCCAACTCTCCGAGAATTGTGGACAACTGTCCCACGGGGTTCTGCGTCAAATCCACCATGAGGATTAAGCCGTCAGCGTTTCTAGCCAAAGCCAATGTTTGGAGACCCCAAGCTTTTCCTTCAGCGGCTCCCTCCATAAGGGCTGGGGCTTCAACAAGCTGGAACTGAACATCCTCGAAGTTAAGCATGCCGGGAACAGGCTCTTGAGTAGTGTACGGAGCTGGCGAAACCTCGACCTTAGCGTTTGTTAGGGCAGCGAGAAAACTGCTTTTACCCACATTTGTAAGCCCCAAAACAACAACTTGAGCAGCGCCCTCTTTCTCTATAAAAAACCTTGGTCCACCCCTACCGGCCTTTTTATGCTTTCTTTCTTCGATTTCTCTGCGTAGAACAGCCATCTGCTTCTTAACCTGCGCGCAGAGTTTGGCTGTCCCCTTATGCTTGGGAACAAGGCTTAGAAACTCCTCCATAAGCCTAAGTTTTTCTGAAGGGTTTCTCGTCGCCGAAACTTCGGCCCACTTGCGTTTGGCTTCAGCTGGCAGGTTGGTCGGCATAAACCGTACTCGTCCCAAAATTATCCTAAAGGGCTTACGCTAATATTCGTTTCGAAAAGCACAGCGAAAACTATGTAGAGAGGAAATGGCAGTATACATGATAAACTTAAAATAATTGATTGAACAGTTGTGTAAACGAATCCACTAAAAATAGGGAATTTAAGTTTGAAAATATGAGGGATAAAAATGAGCCGACCGGAAAAACCCCACCTAAACCTAGTGATCATGGGACACGTTGACCACGGAAAATCAACGACAACAGGCCACTTGCTCTATTTGGCTGGAGTTGTAGATGAGCGAACGGTAAAGCAGTATGAGGAGGAAGCCAGAAAACTCGGCAAGGAAACTTTCAAGTTCGCCTGGATTCTCGACAACCTTAAGGAGGAGCGAGAAAGAGGCTTAACCATAGACCTCCGATTCCTGAAGTTTGAAACCAAAAAATACTACTTCACCATAATCGACGCTCCCGGCCATAGAGACTTCGTTAAAAACATGATTACAGGCGCAAGCCAAGCCGACGGCGCCATCCTATTCGTTTCAGCTAAAAGAGGCGAATTCGAGGCAGGCATAGGTCCAGGCGGCCAAACCCGTGAGCACGCCTTCTTAGCCTTCACTTTGGGTGTCAACCAGCTCGTGGTGGCCGTCAACAAGATGGATGATCCGACGGTTAACTGGAGCGAGGAACGCTTCAACGAGATTAAAAATGAGGTCAGCCGAATGCTTAGGATGGTCGGCTACAAGGTTGAAAAAGTTCCATTCGTCCCCGTTTCTGGATGGACAGGCGACAACCTTGTTAAGCCAAGCGACAAAATGCCATGGTACAAGGGACCCACACTCATAGAGGCGTTGGACACCTTTGAGGTGCCCCCGAAACCAATTGACAAGCCACTTCGAATTCCAATCCAAGACGTTTACAGCATCACTGGAGTCGGCACCGTACCGGTGGGCAGAGTTGAAACAGGAGTCCTTAAAGAGGGCGACATGGTTGTTTTCATGCCCGCCAACAAGCAAGGCGAAGTAAAATCCATAGAGATGCACCACACAAGGATTCCTAGGGCTGAGCCCGGTGACAACATAGGCTTCAACGTTAGAGGCATAGCCAAGACAGACATACGACGGGGAGACGTCTGCGGTCATGTTAACAACCCGCCAACAGTTGCAAGAGAACTCATCGGCCAAATAATCGTAATATACCACCCAACAGCCATAGCCGCCGGCTACACGCCAGTCATGCACTTCCACACTGGTCAGATGGCTGTACGCTTTGTCGAGCTAATTAGAAAGTTTGACCCCCGCACTGGACAAACCGTTGAAGAAAAGCCATCCTTCCTCAAAACTGGAGACGCCGCTCTAGTAAGGCTGGAGCCTCTACGCCCAATATCCATCGAAACCTATTCAGACTTCCCAGAGATTGGAAGATTCGCCATAAGAGACATGGGCACAACCATAGCCGCTGGCATAGTCAAAGAAATAACCAAGAAAGGTCTCCAGTAAAATTCATCCCTCCTTTTTATTTTCGAAAATCATCCTTTTAACTGGCAGTTTTTGGGAAGAACTTTTCAAGCTTCTCCTTTGAGATGGGTTTGGTTAGGAGGCTTATGAGGAAGTAGGCGGCTGCAGAGCCTAAAATGAGCAGTAGCGCCCAAAATCCCCAGTGGTAAAGTCCAACATACTGCCCGTAGGCGTTGGGGTGTAAAACCGTTAAGGTTAAGCCGTAAATTATGGATGAGACTGCACCCCACTTTGTGGCTCTACGCCAGTACATGGAAACTCCGACAACAAAAAAGAATATTCCAGCTTGGGCGACAGCTGAACCCGCCATGAAAACGGATAGAACTGGCGGCGTAGCCGTTAAAGCCCACCATAAGGGGATGGTTATGAATGGAATTAGCATGAGCCGTGTAAGCCACAGTAAACTTTTTGGGGGAAGGGTTGGCTTCAAGTTGTGAATTAAATCTCGGGTGATGTTTGTAGCCATTATCAAAGCCATACCCGCAAGGGTGGCTACCGAAGCGGCGAAAACTCCAGCGGTGAACAAAGCAGCCAGAGGTACACCGCCAGCGCTTATGCTAACGAGGGCGCCTACGGCGTCTCCGTACATGGGCTCATAGCGGTCTGTTAGCAAAACTTCTCCGAAAACAGCTCTGCCAGCAAACCCCACCACACCTATCCATAAGGGTGTTAAGCCGCCTACCACGGCTATAAGAAGCATTGTCCAATACTCTCTTTTTGAGATTTTCCGTGTTCCGAGAAATCTTGCAATGTTGTGGGGGAAGCCGGTCGCCATCAAAAGAAACATTAGAATTGAGGCTGTCACGCCAACCCAGTCAACCCATGGATACGCCATGTCCTTAATTGTTGAAGGCTGAATAAGGTAGCTGTCTAAAGGTATTCCCGTAGAGCTTCCACCGGGCGGCATGAAAGTCTGTGTTTTAAGCAGTTCCTCGATTTTTGCTGGACCGCCAGCCCATATGAGGGAAGCTATTCCTAAGGTCCACCCAACGACTGTGAGTAGAATTCCTTGGAAGCATGAAACCCACTGGGTGCCCGTGTATCCGCCTATGGCAACGTAAACCAGAACCAGCACTGCGGTCATTATTAGGCTCCAGTGGAACTGGGTTGCTGTTGTAATGGTCAAGACTGTTGCCATGGCTTTATACTGGCCAACTGAATAAACTATGAGGAGGATTATCATGGCTAAACCGGCTAACGCTTGAAGCCCCCTACTTTCAAACCTCACTTTCAACATTTCTGGGACTGTGCGGGCGCCAAGCCGGACGTATCTGCGCATTCTATAGCCCATGATTAGGCATATAGCGATGCCCATGAGAGATGTTGTGCCAATAAGCCAGCTTCCAGCCCAGCCGAAAGTGTAGCCCAAACCGGCATTTCCATACATAGCCCATCCGCTTAGGTATGAGGCGATCAACGCAAAACCAGTCACCGCTGGTCCGATGTCTCTATGGCCTATAAGCCATTCTTCAAAGTTTTTTGCCTTTTTCCTCATTAAAAAGCCTAAAGAGACGCTTATGGCTAAGAAGACTGTGATGGCTGCCACTACACCCAAGACAAGGGCTGACGTTATCTCTGGTGGAGCTTCAGCCAATTATTCCTCCTCCCAAAACCATCTTGTTTTAAGTAGAAACGCCGCCAGCGCAAATATTATGGATAATACTGCGTGGCTCCAGTAGGCAAGCCATCTTCCAAAACTTTGAGCCGTTAATGGAACCAACAGAACACATAAGACCATGACAGCAACAGTGAACGGCACACCCTTTTTCATACGGTTTCCTCCTCTCTAACTGAGCTTTTCTCATTATTCTTTTGTTGAAGGTTTTAACTGTTTTGCACAAGCCTTGACGGTGTTGTTTGAACCGCAAGAGAAAATAGCTTCTATCGTTAAGCATACAGTTAGAGTTGATGCCATTGTCAGGAACTGAAACGCTGCTGCCATATTTGAAGGAGAAGAAGAGCGACGAACAAGAACCAACAATAATCGTGGATAGCCGGGAAGCCAGTAGCGCCGAAAAAATCGTTAAAGGACTTAGGGAAAAGGGCGTGAACGTAAAAATAGAGCCTTTAGAGAAGGGCGACTATATTCTATCCGACGTCTGTGCTGTTGAACGGAAACGAGTTCAAGACTTTGTTTACACGCTTACACATCGCTACCTTTTTGAACAACTCTTCAAACTTAAGGAGACTTATCCCAAAGCGTTAATCCTTCTTGAAGGCTACATGCCCATAATCTACAGGTTCAGCCGAATAAAACCTGAAGCCGTTTGGGGTGCCTTGTTCAATTTGGCAAAGAACGGCATAGCCATAGTGAACACCACGTCCCACAAGGAGACTGTTGATTTCCTCTACATTGCAGCCCGCCAAGAACAAATAGTCGAGAAACGGGTTCCAACGGTGCACCCCGTCAAGAAATGCGAAACCATAGAGGATGCCCAAATCTTTTTCGTGGCAAGTTTGCCCAACATTGGAAGAGAGAAAGCCATAGCAATCCTTAAATCCTACAAGACGCCGTTAAACGCATTCCTAAATGTTGACGAATGGCCAAAAACCGTTTACGGGCTTGGGCCAAAAATAAGCGGCAAGGTTAAAGAAGTATTGAACACGCCGTTTAGAGGGTGAAATAGCATGGATGTAGAAATATCTCCAACAAAAAAGGTCATGGTCCTAGGATTAGACAAGCGTAATGTAGGCGACATTGCATGGTGCGCCACCACGTACGGCGCGAATAGGCTTTACTGGATAAATGGCTATCTACTATGCCTAGAAGTTTACGAAAAATCCTTCGAACACGAGTTGAAGAACCGCGAGTTTCCAATAAGCCAAATATGCTATGCGGAGTTCCCAAAATACGAGAAAATCTATGAGGTAGATAAAAGCCTCCAAATCCCAATAGTGAACGTTTCAGACATGAAAATATTCAAGAACCTTTTGAAAGCAATAAAGGAAAACGCGGAAAAAAAGGAAAAGCAAGGTTAAAAACTGCGATTCTTAACAAAGCTATAGCCAAGCTCGAAAGCCTTAACATTAACATCCACATACTTCGACGGAACAAGTTCTCTTAAAGCCTTGATCAAGTTTTCCTTTTTAACTGGAGCTTTCCCAGTTGCAGCTAAAGCCCCGAGCAAAACTGAGTTTTGCACCATAACGCTTCCAGCTTCTTTGGCAAGCTTTGAAGCCTCCACAATTATAATGTTTTTAGAGAAACGCTGAAGCTTTTTCAAGATTTCCTCTATTGGCGGATAAGCCTCACCCTTCAAAGTGATGGCTGGAGGCGGAACCTTTTCATCCCCCATTAGTATTAGGGTTTTCTCCGACGCGTATTTGGCGTTTCTCAAAGTTTCTAAAGGTTCAAACCCTAAAACAACGTCAGCGTTGCCATCCAAAATTAATGGGGAAAAAACTTTTTCACCCATCCTAACCGTGGAGATGACGGCGCCGCCCCGCTGAGCCATGCCGTGGATTTCGCCCACACGAACGTTCAAGCCCTCCATGACAGCGGCTGTTCCCAAAATTTCAGCGGCCAAAAGAATCCCTTGCCCACCCACCCCAGCCAACACTATGTTGAACTCTATCATTTTGCTCGCCTCCTTACAGCTTGTTTGCTGGTTCTATGGCCTTGTATGGGCATACGTAGGCGCAGAGACCACATCCCGTACATAAATTCTCATTTATAGCCACCCTTTTTGTCTCTGTTAAGACTATGGCTGGACAGCCCAATAGTTTAATGCATGCCAAGCAGTTCGTGCATTTCTCGTTCACTTTAAAAGGAACTATTTCCAAGCCTTTGCGTCTTTTCTCCCGCAAAAGCAACAGAGCACAAGGCGCCCTGAAAACAATTAGGGATGTTTCTGGAAAAGCTAAAGCCTCTTTCACGGTTTTTTCAGCCTCTTTAAAATTGAAGGGGTCCACAACCCTAACCAGTTTAACGCCGCAACCCTCAGCCACCTTCTCTATGGCTATTTTTTCAGTAGGGGTCTGCATGCCGGTAACGCCTGTACCGGGATGGGGCTGATGGCCCGTCATGGCTGTTGTCAAATTGTCTAAAACTGCAACCACTATCCTATGCTTGTTGTAAACAGCGTTTAATAATCTTGGCATTCCGGCATGGAAAAACGTTGAATCTCCTATTATGGCAATGGTAGGCGCTCCGGTGGTTTTGCTTATGCCTTGGGCTGTTCCTATGCTGGCACCCATGCAGATTAAGATGTCGCCAACATTCAAGGGCGGAGCAGAGCCTAAGGCGTAACAGCCTATATCAGTGGCGTAGAGGGCTTTTTCGCCAGCAACTTTCCTAATGATGTAGAAGGAGGCTCTGTGGGGGCATCCCGCACATAGGATGGGTGGTCTACGTGGGAGTTCCTCAGCGACATTAGCATACTGTCTATCCAAACCTTCAAAGTTTACGGGTTTTTTCCTCCCAGTTATTGTGGCTAAACCCTCTAAAACAAGGCGTGGTGAAAGCTCACCCGACCTTGGGAAATATTGACGCCCAATTTTGCCGTAAACCTCTGTTTCCGGCGCATGGTCTTTGGCTATCGCCTTAACATGAAGCTCAAGGTAAGGTTCAAGCTCCTCAACAACAATCACCTTATCATGCTCTCTTAAAAACTGTCCAATCATTTTCTCCGGCAATGGGTTGGTCATGCCAAGCTTTAAAACATCAACGTCCAATTCCAACAGCTCTAGGGCTTCCATGGCATAATTGTAGGCTGAACTTGACGAGATTACACCATACTCTTTGTCATTGCCTATGCGGGCTATCCGATTATACGGCGAAGCCTCGGCTATTTCTTTTGCTTCCTTTATACGTTGCAGCACAACATCATGCCTGGGCCTTGAATTAGCTGGAACCATGACTAAACGTTTAGAGTCTCGGACAAACTCGCCGTGAAGATTTGGCTTTACGAGTTTTCCAAGGACGACCGGCGCTCTTGTGTGGCTTACCCTCGTCGTCGTACGCAGTATAACTGGCAACTCAAGCTTTTCAGAAATCTCCACGGCGTAAACAACCATGTCCTTTGCCTCCTGGGGGTTTGAAGGTTCAAGGCACGGCAAGTTTGAAAGCAGGGCGTAAAGCCTATTATCCTGTTCGTTTTGAGAACTATAACATTCAGGGTCGTCTGCCGAAACAACAACCATTCCACCTCTAACGCCTACATACGCAAGCGTCATCAAAGCGTCTGCCGCCACGTTTAAGCCGACATGTTTCATGGCTGAAAGCGCTCTAACCCCACAGTTGGCAGCTCCACCAGCCACCTCTACAGCCACAATCTCGTTGACGGAGTACTCCATGTAAACGCCAGCCTCAGAAGCTATAGCAGAAACAGTGTCGCCAATTTCAGAGGCTGGCGTGCCGGGATAGGTTGTGACTAAGCCTATGCCTGCCTCCAAAACGCCGCGGGCGATAGCCTCGTTGCCAAGAAGTAAAACGCGTTTGCCAGGCTTGTCTTCCAATAACACCTTGGGATTTGGCATTGAAGCCTTCTCCAAACTTTGAGAGAAAATCTTCTGCTTTACGCTTCTGATATAACTTTTGGTGAATAAGACTTGTTGTATATATAGAAAAGGCTGAACAAAAATGATGGGAAACTGAGGGTTTAGGCTTGTCCACTACCTTCCTTTGAACACTGGTTTTCGCTTTTCTATAAAGGCTGAAACTCCCTCTTGAAGGTCTTCTGTTGAAGCAACCACGCCGAACCCCTCTCTCTCCAAAGCTATGGCGGCATCAAGGCTTATTTCTGCCCCCTTATTTATTAGGGCTTTTGCCACTCTGATGGCTACCGGAGCTTTCTGGGCAAGCTCCAAAGCGAACTGGCGTACAGCCTCTCTAAACTTGTCTTGGGGAATAACCATATTCACAAGGCCAAGCTGTTCCGCTGTTTTCGCGTCAATCATTTTGCCAGTGAAAATAAGTTCTTTGGCTTTCGTCATGCCTATTAGGCGGGTAAGCCTTTGAGTGCCACCCCAACCTGGAATCAGTCCAATGTTTATCTCGGTTTGCCCCATCTTAGCGTTCTCCGAGGCTATGCGGATGTCACAGGCCATTGCCACTTCTAATCCCCCGCCCAATGCGTAGCCGTTTATGGCGGCTATAACTGGCTTTTCAAGGTTTTCAAGGGCGCTGCAAAGCTTTTCACCCATCTGGGAAAGCTCCCGTGCTTTCAAGGCGTTCATACCCTTCATGGCTTTAATGTCAGCACCTGCGGAAAACGCCTTTTCGCCTGCACCGGTTAAGATTACGACCCGCACGTTTTCGTCAGCCTTAACATCTTCAAGAGCATGTAGAATCTCGTGTATAACGTCGGCGTTAAAAGCGTTGAGGGCTTCAGGTCTATTTATGGTTATTGTGGCGACGCCTTCGCTTTTCTCGTATAGGATGAATTTAAACTCCATAATCCTGTCCACTCCTATTTTTGTGTCCAATCGTAGAAGCCTTTACCGGTTTTTCTTCCAAGAAGGTTGGCTCTGACCATTACCTTTAAACCTGGATGCGGTTGAAACTTTTGGTCGATTTCTCTTTGGAGAACCTCGGCTATAGCCAAGGTTGTGTCTGCTCCTATGTAATCCAGCAGCATAAGCGGTCCCATGGGCCAGTTTAATCCAAGTTTTATGGCTTTGTCAATGTCGTCTCTGTCCGCCACGCCCTCCCAGTATAGGGCTACAGCCTCGTTTAAGGCTGGTATAAGGATGCGGTTTACAATAAAGCCCGGGCAGTCTTTCTTAACCAGAACTGTTTCCTTCTGCATTTTATGGGCAACCTCTAACACCGTTTGCACCGTTTCATCCGATGTTTTTGCGCCTTTAATAACTTCGACAAGTTTCATGAGCTGGGGTGGATTAAAAAAGTGCATCCCACAAACCTTTTCCGGACGGTTCGTGGCTGAAGCAAGCTCTGTTATGCTTATGGAAGAGGTGTTAGATGCGATAATAGCATGGGGTGGAGCAAAAGTGTCCACTTCCCGGAAAGTGGCCTTTTTTAGCTCCACGTTTTCTGGTATAGCCTCAATCACCAAGTCGGCCTTGGAAACAGCCTCTTTCAAGTTTATGGTTGGGTGGATGCGTGCTAACGTTTCGTTAAACTCTGCCTCGGTGATTTGTCCCCTACTTAGAAACTTTTGTAGGCTATTGCGAATCATGTTGACGCCGTTTTCGATAAAGCGTGGTTCAATGTCTCGCAGGTAAACCTCGTATTTACCAACTTGCGCCGCGACTTGTGCAATGCCATGTCCCATTAAGCCAGCGCCTAAAACTGCAATGGTTTTGACTTCCATACTTTCCCACCTTTTTGAGAAGACTATTCTAGCTTTAAGTTGATAAAAGACTTTTCAAAAAGAGTTGGAGCTAGTAAGATTTCGGAAGGCCAAGCACATGCTGTCCAATGAAGGCTAAAGCCATTTGATGCGTGACAGGTGCCAGCCTTATAAGGTTTATTTCTCGCCACCATCTTTCAACGTCGTATTCCACAGCATAGCCATACCCGCCGAAAGTCTGCATGGCGTGGTAAACCGCTTGGATTCCGGCGTCTACTGCCGCCACTTTAGCCATGTTGGCTTCCGCCCCGCATTCTTGTCCACGGTCGTAAAGCCAAGCAGCTTTATAATTCAAAAGCCTCGCAGCCTCGATTTTGGCTTTAGCTTCCGCCAACGGGAACTGGATAGCTTGATGCGCCCCTATAGGAGCGTCAAAAACCTTTCGTTCTTTGGCGTATTCCACAGCTTTTTTGATGGCTAAAAGCCCCAGACCGCAAGCTGCTGCGGAAAAAGACATTCGCTCTGGGTTAAGCGTGTCCAAAAGCAGATACCATCCCTTTTCCGGTTCGCCCAGCACGTTTTCTTTGGGAACATGCAGGTCGCTTATGTAAACCTCGAAGGTTTTTGAGTAATTTATGCCATGCTTTTCGATAGGTATTATTTCTATGGCTGGGTTTGGCAAGTCCACAAGGAACAGTGTCAACCCAAGGGTCCTTTTAGGAGCTTTATCAACAGGGGTTGTCCGCGTCACCAGAAGCATGCCTTTGGCTCTATCCGCGCCGGAAATGAAGATTTTCTGGCCGTTAACCACATATTCGTCTCCGTCCTTGACAGCCATGGTTTTAATGTTCAAAGTGTTTGTTCCGGCATCCGGTTCTGTTAAGGCGAGGCAAAATTCCATCCCCTTGGCAATTTTTGGTAAATACTTTTCCTTCTGGACTTCGTTACCGTGCTTTGTTACGGATAAGCCTCCAAAAACCGAAGACAAGCACAGAAACCATTCTCCAGCTAGTCCACAGCCTTCCGAAACGAGGGTTTCCATGGCCAGCAGCATTTCAAACATGCCCATTCCGCTTCCGCCGTACTTCTCTGGAATTACTATGCCGGGGAAGCCTGCTTCGACGAGACTTCGCCAAAAATCTTCTGGAAACTCATGTTTGCGGTCTTTTTCACGCCAATATTCTGGACCGTAGTCGCTGGCGATTTCCTTCGCTGTCTCAACTATCATTTTTTGTTCCGGAGTTAACTCAAAATCCATACAACCACAACCAGCTTCAAGTTTTGAAAGCCTACAATATAAAACACTTACTTGAACTGTCTAGAAAAAGCGATGTTTCTATTGTGTTTGGGTTGGTCTTGGTATGTAGATTCCATGGGGGTCTATAGCCCTTAAAATGGCTAGCTCCTCATGTGTAGGCGGCTCCGTTGTGGGTACATGCTCCGGTATAATCAAGTCAAAGCCCGTGTTTTCTAAAATCTGCTGCAACGTTACACCCGGGTGAATAGTCGCCAACCTAATTCGCTTAGTTTCCGGATCAAAGTCCATTTGGCAAAGATTCGTAACCACCAGGGATGGGCCACCGCCAATTAGGCCTGTTTTTTCCCTCGCTCCAGGACCGTTTAAGTGGCCTGGGCTTGTCAAGTAGTCGAGTTTTTTCACCATTTTCCGCTTTTCGTGAGTCATTATGATAACGATGCGTTTGGCTGACGAGATTATGTCGTTTCCGCCTCCGCTTCCCGGAAGCCTCACCGTTGGATGTTCGAAATCGCCTATGTACGTGGTGTTTATGTTTCCATACTCATCTATCTGGGCGGCGCCAACAAACCCTACGTCAACATGTCCACCCTGCAGCAGCAGTCCAAGCGTCTCAATTAGGCCTATGGCTGCCGCCGCCTTGTAGCCAAGCCTTGAGTCGGCTATTGAGAGGGCTATGTCTATGGCGTTTGAATCAATAAAGCCGGCTTCGTAGACTATTTTGGCTTTAGGCGCATGGGTTCTTTTTGCAAGCATCGCTGCAATCATGGGTAAACCAGTTCCAACGAAAACCACTTCACCGTTCTTTATGGCCCTTGCCCCACAAACCGCCATGAGTTCAAGAGTGCTGTATTCCCCCAACTTTGCATAGTTTTTCTCCATCATACCCACTCCTAGTATGGGAAGGGCTTTTTAGCCCTAAGCTTCAAGAGGCGTTCAAAACCGATTTTCTTTAGGAACTCCATGTGATCCTCCACGCCGGTTATGTATTCTTCGCAGTATTTCTGCCAGCCTTCCTCTGTTTTGCATTGTTGATAGTACATGCGAATGTGTTCCATATCATAGTCATAGTAATTGTAAACCATCATTGGATAAGCTCCCCAAGGACATTCCACCACATAATCCACGTAAATGTTTGGTATAACCGTCTGGTCTGGTTGGGAACGGATAAACTCGGTGTCCACAATTTCTTCAGCTAAAACGATCACTTTTTTACCCGCTCTGGCACCCTCCACGTCTTCGCCCTTAATGCCGTCTATTTGGGCATTGCCTTCCCTGTCCACACGGGAAACGTGCACGATGCTGAAGTCTGGACGCACTGAGGGCACAAGCACAACTTTCTCGCCTGTAAACGGACAAGTTATCACTTCAGCCTTTTTCTCTCTGAACCGTTTCTTCGTCAACAAGTCTGTTCCAAGCATGCTTTTTAATGGCATGAATGGAACGCCAAGGGCGCCGCCGAAAAAACGCAGGGCCATAGCCAAATTCGTATAGTCCTCTATTTGAACCGCGCCTTCACGGATTCTCCGTTGAATGTTTGGTGCAAGCCCAATGCCTTCTATCGCGAAAAAGGCTAGTTCGAAGCGGGAAGCCACATAGGCTCCAGCAAGAATGTCGATGTCCATTTCAGAACCGCATGTGTAGATTGTCAAGTTCCGCTTTTTCTGTCTAACCAGTTCGTGGGCGAAGGCCATGGGCGGCCTCTGAAAGCCGAAGCCTCCCCAGAAAATGTGAGCACCGTCTGGGATGAGTTTAGCCGCCTCTTTAAGGGTTATTCGCTTATCTTCCACAAGCGCCTCAACCAACAAAGACACCCAACCATTCTATTAACAGCGCTTCAAATTTAAATTTTCAAAGTTCTAGGGGGACACCGTAGGATTCTTTGAAGAATATTTCATTGAAAGCTTTCCTAGGTTTGGGAGGGGGATTCTCCGCTGGAACCCCTATAGGAAGGAGGGCTATAACTTCAAAATCCTTTGGAATTTTGAGAATTTCCTTTACCTCTTCCTCGTTGAAAGCTCCAATCCAACATGTTCCATAACCTAGGGCTGTTGCCGCCAAAACCATGTGTTCAATAGCAATCATTGGATCCTGCCTATGAGGTATGCGGGTTGACGAAAGCGGATATGGAAGCTTCGCGGAGGCTTTTGGGTCCCCTAAGGCTACAACAACAGTATCAGCATCTGCAATAAACAGTTAATTGTTGGCAGCTGCCGCCAGAGCCCTTTTGGTTTCTGAGGCTCTTACTATTATGAATTGCCAAGGCTGGCGGTTTCCACCAGATGGGGCTAGTCGACCTGCCTCAAGAATCTTCTTCAAATCCTCTTCGGGAATGGGGAACGGCTTAAACTTTCTTATGCTTCTTCTCCTTTCTATAACCTCAAACAAATCCACAGCTGCTTCCCTTCTCCGCCACACATTTTCGTTAGCTGCTCAATTCTTATATAAATGCCTTTGTAAAAATTAGAATGCATTAGTCATGTTTATAGGAATGGAATGTGGAGGTATGCGTAAAACAATCTTTAAAAAGCTTGAGGCCCAAGGGTTAATCGCCAATTATAACCGTTTGAGGAAAAATCTTCCGCCAAAACTTCCGGACAGAGTTTTCATTTGGGATGAAACCCTAAGGGAAGGAATAGAAACCCCAACGGTCTTTCTAACCTACGTGGAAAGGGTTAAACTCGCCAAACTTTTAGATGAGGCAGGGGTCTCTATCATTAACGTTGGTTTTCCAGCATTGTCTGATGAGGAAAAGAACGCTGTTAAAAGGATAGCCAATGAAGGCTTTCAGCAAGCTAGCATAGCCGCCTCAGCCCGCGCCACTAAAAGCGATGTGGAGGCATGTCTCGAATGCAGCGTGAGAGAAATTCCAATTTTCACACCGTTCAATGGGCTAAACCTCCAGTATAGACTTAAAATGTCGAAGGAGCAAGTTCTCAAAAACACTGTTGAATGCATTGAATACGCTAAAAAACACGGCGTGGTTGTCGACTTTGTTTTAGAAGACGCCTCAAGAACACCTTTGCCTGATATTCTCCAAATTTTCGAGGCGGCTGTAAAGGCTGGTGCAGATAGACTTGTCATTGCGGACACTGTGGGCTTTTTGAGACCGTTGTCGATGCGTTATTTAGTTTCCCATGTTAGAGATGGGCTGCAACAGTCCCTTGGAAAAGTGCCGCCCCTTTCCGTTCATTGCCACAACGATTTTGGCTTAGCAACAGCAAACACGTTGGCCGCTGTGGAGGAAGGCGTAGCCTACGTTCAAACATGTGTTGCCGGTTTCGGCGAGAGAGCTGGCGTCGCCCCTCTAGAAGAGGTTGTTGCAGCTTTGGAAATTCTATACAACATAGACACGGGCATGGACTTGAAGAAGCTTTATAGACTTGCGCAACAAGCAGAGAAAAGCTTCGCTTTACCCATTCAGTTCCATAAACCCATAGTGGGCGAGAACGCCTTCGCCTACGAGGTTGAAGAACACGTGGAAGGAATGTTGGCCCACCCACTAATTTACGAGCCGTTTCCACCTGAAATGATTGAAAGGGAACCACAACTCTACATTAGCCGAAGCGGGGGAAGACAACTTGTCCAAAAACGATTGGAAGCCGCTGGAATAAAGACCACGCCATGGCATGTGGACGAAATAGTTAGGAGAATCCGAAGCCTACAGGAAAGCTTAGACAAGGGTGGAACGCAAATGGTTTTTTATCAGATCAAGAAACTAATGAGGGAGTTGCGGAAAGGCATAACTGAAGAGGAGTTTTGGCAAATAGTAGAACAGGTCACTAAACAAAAGCCAAAAATTCCTATGCCCGTCAGTGATTAAAGAACCCTAGTTAAGGCTAGTTCTTCAAAGACTCTTTTGATCTCTTCGGCGTTCAAGGGTTTTGGATAGTTGTATATGGGACCGCTTGGCTTCTCGTTATAGTAAGGCCTGTTACAGTTGGGGCAGCCGGATGTTTGAAAGGGCGTCCCAGACTCGACCACTTGTTTTAGAGTTTGCACGTCAACGCCAAAACTGGTTATGCATCCTTCTCCGTTAAAGTCAATGTTCTCAGCCCTTGTTATCCCACAAGTTATTAAGTGGCGGGCCAGCTGTATTCGCCTATACCTTTGGATTGGTGGCTGCCTCATGTTTTCTAGTGCCGTTCCAGCCACAGGCGTGAATGCGAAAAGGGCTGGCAAAACTCCCATGTCAACGCATTTCTGAATCATATACACCATTTCTTTTTCTGTTTCACCTAAACCCACAATCAGATGGGTGCTCACTTTGCCTTTTCCGAAAATTTTCACAGCTTCCTCGAGGAGGGTTAGCTGTCGTTTCATTTCGTATGGTCCTCCAGCCGCTAAACCCTTGACCTTGTTGAAAACTTCCTCTGTAGCTGCGTCTAAAGGTATGCCTATCCTCTCGGCTCCGGCTTCGGCTAGTCTCTTTATATTTTCTGGGTTCAGCGGTTGACATGAAACTGATATTGGGACTTTTGTGTTTTGGGAAAAAGCCTTCACCAGGGCTTGCAGGTGGTTGAAGACTTCCGGATAGTTTAAGGATTGTATGCAAATGCGCTTTATCCCCCTTTTTTCAGCTGTTTCCGCCAATTTTTTTAGGACTTGTTTTGTTGGAAAAGCTGGCCATGAAACCCTTGAAAGCATGTCGGCTCTGCTTCGGCTTTTTCTGGCCTGGGGACAAAATCCACAGTTTGCAAGGCATTTGCCCTCTCGATACGTCATTAGGTAGGCAGTCGTAGGGGAGGCGTCAAGCCTTCCACTGAGCAAGCCTATGGCTATGGCGGAGCCCAGTGAAACACGGATTTTCTCTGGAACTTCTATGTTCAAGTTTACGCACAGTCTGGTAATGTGCTTTTCTGCTAAAGATTCTGAATTCACAAATATTTTATTATATCTGAATCACAAGCCTAAAAGAGCGTGCTAAACTTGCGAAGGTCAAAACTTGAAACCTATGAAGCTATTTTATCAGCCCTAGCGAAGAGGCCATTAACTGTTGACAGCATAGCCTACAGAACAAACATGGACTGCACATTGCTGGGTCGGTACCTAGAGTCGCTTATGAAAAACGGGCTTGTTGAGGAGCGTTTCACTGGCAAAAAGAAGCTTTATGCTATAACAGAAAGGGGTATGGCGGTTTTCAGAACCCTAAGCTTCCAAAGATACTTAGACAAGATTGCAAAGTCCATTAAAGCCATGAGCATGGGAGAAACGCCAACGCCGATTATTTCTAATGGTGAAAACCAAAAGTCAAATGAAGAGAGCTAGGGAAAGCAAGCTTCAACAGAACAGCTTTATTAACAAAAGTGCACGCTTTACTAGAGAGGAGGATGGCTCTCTCTCCAGAAGCTCTTTGGCAAATGCCGAATGAGAAACTGTTAAACCTTTTAAACAGTAGAGTTCTCCCCAAACCCGAGAAAATTCATTTCTATGCTCCGAGCTTTATGTATTATAGGACAGCTTACTTCTGTTCTTCACCACGGGATTTTCCAACAATCTCCGTGACGGGGAAAGGATGTGTGTTAAACTGCAAACACTGCGGCGGGAAAGTTTTAGAAACCATGTACCCAGCCAAAACTCCAGGGGAACTCTACAATTTATGTGGTAAGCTTAAAGCAGAAGGGGCTGTGGGTTGCCTGGTCAGTGGAGGCTGCCTTTCAGATGGTTCTGTTCCGCTGGATAGGTTTGTTGGAGCTATTAGGCGAGTTAAGGCTGATTTTGGGTTAACAGTTTTCGCTCATGTTGGCGTTGTAGATTTTGAAAGAGCATTAAGGCTTAAGGAGGCTGGCTTAGATGCGGCTTTGTTAGACGTTTTAGGCGCAGATGAAACCATCATGGAAGTTTACAACCTTAATTTAACCGTTGAGGATTATGAGAGGGCTTTGAAAGTCTTAAATCTTGCAGGTTTACCCTTTGTTCCTCACGTTATTGTTGGACTCCACTATGGAAAACTTATGGGCGAGTTTAATGCATTGCAGCTAATTTCACGGTACAATCCTTCAGCCCTCGTGGTTATTGCCTTCATGCCCATCCATGGAACAGCCATGGCACATGTGGCGCCACCTGAACCATTAAACATAGCGCGGGTGCTGGCTGTCGCAAGGGTCATGTTTCCAGAAACACCCATAGCCTTAGGCTGCATGCGTCCAAAAGGTAGGCACAGAGTTGAAACAGATATTTTGGCTGTAAAGGCTGGCGTGAATGCCATAGCTTTTCCAACCGAAGAGGCCATAAAATTCGCCGAAGAACAAGGGTTTGAGCTTGTTTTTTCATCTTATTGTTGTTCGCAGATTTACCGCGATTTTTGGAGAACTAACACCAAGAGAAAATAAGGGATTTCGCTGTTCTTGTGATTTCTTCTTTGAGTTTCGAGTAGAAGGCGCTGAGCTTTTTGGCGTCTTTTTTCGCCATCCCCATTTTGACAAGCTCCTTTTCAAAGGCTTTTCTGGCTTTTCGCACTTTCCAGCCAAAGCTTAACCATAATGCAGTAAGGCTTAACAACAAGCGGATTACATGAAGCCCTATGTTTATTATGCTGAGAAGCTTCATTGCCATTCCTTTAGAAAGCTTAGGTTCAATCTAATCTTCGTCTTCCTCTTCTTTCTTTTCAGTTAAGCCCTTCTCCGCAAGCTTCTCTTTGATGCGCTTTGAGATTTCCTTCTCCAGTTCTTTGCTTTCCATAACTTTCTTCCCGCTTACGGCCTGTTTCAAGACTTCTCCAAGGCTTGTGAACGCGGATATATAGCCCTCAGTCATTCTGACAGCCACGTCCTCTGGCATCCCTGCCTCTTTGAGCTCCTTGTAGAATGCGGCTGCTGCGCGTCCCATGTCTTTTCCTGCTTCTTCTGAGAAAATGCTGCCAATTATCCCCTTTATTAGGGTTGGCACTTCCTTTGAAATTACGCTTAATACTTGTCTTAGTTCTTCAATGTCCTCTTTTTCTTTGTTTTTATCCTTGTTGTGGCATTCCCTTTCTTTTTCACTCATTTCTTCACCTCCTTTTAGATGAATTATCCAACCAATTAACGGTTTTGGAGTCTTTTGGCAAGCTCTATTGCTTGGCTTTTCTTAACTTCATATTCCAACATTGTATCCCAATTCATTTTTCCACCTTCACGTGAAAATTAGGTGTGGCTAATGCCGTTATTTATTGTGGGAAAAAGTGGTCAATCACATGATCACTCGGCTAGGTGGTAGACGTTTCCGTAACCCTTTATTCTTTGGACGACGCCCTCTTTTTCTAAGCGTTTTAGTCTCTCTCGAACTATACGTCGAGAGGCTTTTCCCCGCATCATTCGCACATGTCTTGTTATTGCTGAAACGTTTAGTTTCTCGTTTAAGGCTAAAGCTTGCACTATGCATCTTGAAATTTCATCCCTGTGAATCCAGTCTTTCTTAAGGTGTTTTTCAGCAGTTTTTAATCTTGCAGCCAGTTTCAGCGGTTCTCCGTATAAGCCCACTCCGAAGCGGCTTAGCCTAAGGTATGGAGCCAGCTCGGCATATTCTGGATTGCTTAGCAGGATGGTTTCCAGGGCTTCAAGCCTCTTAATTATCAAGTCCAGTTTTCTACTTAACTCTTCTATGCTTGTGCTTGATGGGGAAGACTTCTCATTCTTGTTTTTATTTGGCATTCTCTTTCGAAATTTTGATATTTCCTTGAATTGTTGATAAAACATTTGCCTCTATGCATTTCATGGAAAGAATTAAAAGCTAAACCGCCAAAATTTATGCGTGGAAAAGGGTTGTTGCTATGCCAAAAGTTAAGGTTGATTGGAGTAAATGCAACGGAGACGGCGTATGCGCTGAAATCTGCCCAGTAAATGTTTTTGAACTTAAAAAGCTACCCGAATACCCGGACACTCAAAAGTCTGTCCCGGTTCGGGAGAACGACTGCATAGCGTGCATGGCATGTGTAACGTCATGCCCAACACAGGCAATAATAGTTGAAGAGTGAAAAGCCAGCAGTCTAAAAGAGGCTCTTCGTAAACTGGTTAGGCTACGTGGTTGAATGTTTCGATTATGAAGGCGGCTATGGCTATAGCCAACATTAGTATGCCCCAAGGCTTTGTTATTTTGTGGCTTCGCCTAGTCATCACAAACAAGACAAGCGTTACAAGAATCATGAAGGGCACTGTTGTCAGAATCTCCTCTACTGAAACGGTGAAGTGCCATTTTATTAGGGCGACCAATCCCAGCACTAGGGTTGCGGTTATTATGTTGTCGCCTACCACGTTGCCGATGGATATTTCTTGCTCGCCGTGGAGAGCTGCAGCCACTGAAACGGCTGTTTCTGGAACAACGCAGCCTAAAGCCATTATGGTGAGGCCGGCGTAGAACTGGCTTAAGCCGAAAAGCTCAGCCAACTCGATGGCGCTATATACAAGAAGGAAGGTTCCAGCAACTAATGCGGCTCCACCTAAAATCATGGCTGCCGCTGGCTTTGTCAGGCTTTTGTTCCGTGGATTTTCTGCAACGCCGTTTCCGTTTCCTTTTCGGATGGAGCAGTATATGAAGGCTGGATAGAAAGCCAGAAAGATTATGCCGGTCCACCATGCCACTGTGCAGGTTGCCAAAGTCAGAATCATTAGCAGTGTTGCTAATCCCATCATGAATAGGCATTCTTTGCCTATTGTTGAGTTTTTGATTTTGAACGTGCCGATTAAACCGCATATGCCTATTATTAATGGAACGTTGTAAATGTTTGAGCCTATTATGTTGCCCAAAGCCATGTGTGAAGAACCATAGAAGGCTGCCGTCAGCGAGCTTAAAAGCTCCGGGGCTGACGTTACGGACGCGACAAAAACTGTTCCAACAACCGCTTTATGAAGGTTTAGCGTGTGGGCTAGCCTTGTCGCTGCGTGGACTATTCCTTCCGAGCCCACGTACAGCAACAGCATGCTTCCTATGAAGGCTGCGATGCTTAACAGCAGTATCATATGTTAACCCTAGCATTTTTGCTATCATTTTGCTTACACACCTTAGAAACACAAATATAAGTTTATCTGATGGAGAGGGGCGTTTGGCAAACATGAATGGCGGCTTGATCCGGCTTTGGTTATACTAAAAATTAAACAGTTTGGGCTATTGACGGGACGGGGGCACGAAAACTCTGAGTCTGTTCAAGGCGTTCAGTTTCTCCCTATCGCCGAGCTTGGCGTCCTCCACAGCCCTTTTGAGGATTTGGATGGATTCGTCCATGGCTTGTCTATCCACGGGGTGGGGAACACCGTCTTTTCCGCCATATGCAAAAGAGTATTTCACCGGGTCTTTCCAGCTTGGTTTTTCGCCATAGATTAGCTCTGCTATAAGTGCTAGTCCGCGCACCGTGGCGGCGCCCACGCCCTTAAAGCCTAAAAGCTCCTCGTAGTTTCGGGGCTGAAACTCGTAAACTTCTTGGAGGGCTTTCCAGTTTATGTTGGCTGGCATGGATAAAACGTCTATTTTGTAGTCCGTCCACGTTGTTTGAGCCGTTTCTGGAAGCCAGTCTTCCAGCGACTTCTGGTAGGCTGGGCGTATAGACATTACTAGGCGCATAAGCTTTCTGGGTGGTTCACACGCTAAGTCCACGGAAGCCTTTCGGCATCCTTCGCTTTCTTTGGCTGTCATGTCCAAGGCTATTTCGCGTCTTGCATCGCCTACTATAGCGTTGTGGGGTTCGACTACAAAGTTTGAAACGTTTTCGGAAAGCCAGTGGTAACGCCTTGCAGTGCGGTCTTGGGGGCACATGCCCTGCTGTATTACCGCCCACCTGCCGCTTTCATCTACAAAGAAGGCGTGGTGGTAAAGCTGGTAGCCTGCCTGAATTGCCGTGTTGTCCACTTTTGCGCTCATTCTGCTGGCGTACTGGAGGCTTTCAATCTTATTTGTAGAAAACCCGAACTTTTCGCCGATTTGCCCAATCTCCAGTGGCGTCTGTCTTGAAATTTTTCCTTTTCCGCCGCAGACCGCCACGCCATGCTCTTCCGGGATTACAGCTTGTTTCAAAACGCCAGTAACCACCGTCGTCACGCCTGAGGAGTGCCAGTCATAGCCCAGAACACAGCCTAAAGCCTGAAACCAAAATGGGTCTGATAGGCGTTTTAAAAATTCTCCAGTTCCATACTCGTCAACAATTATGGTTACTATTTCTTTGGCTAGTTTTCGCATACGGACAACTAGCCATCTCGGAGCCTTACCATAATGGAGCGGAAGCTTAGCCACGCCTGTTCTCTGCATTTAGCTTTCAAGCCCAAAAGTAGGATATGTTTTAAGCCCTATTTTTACCTTGCCAACTGTCAATTTTGCGCTAGACTGGTAGCTGCAAAATTGGATACCCCCTCTAGAATTTTCTGTCAGATTCTGCTAATTTATCGTTTTAGTAGATGGCCTTCTCTGTCTATTTCGCCCTTTCGGATTCGCGTTGTGGATATGGGCTTATGGTTTTCCGCTGGAACCATGTCTATGACCACTATGTTTAAGGGTTCCAGTCCCCTTTTGGCTCTTTCCTCGTTTATTTTTCTGGCTGTGGGTTCTGTTTCGCGGCTAACCACCAACGCCTCTAGGCAGCCTTTCTGGAGGGTTACGCCGTAAGCATCTTTGAGCGGCGTTATTTTTGCCCTTTCAGTTAGGCCGTGTTCTTTTAGAAAGTTTTCCAGTTCTGCGAGTCTTTCATTGTAGGGGGCTACGGGGTGGGGCTTTTTCATTTTGGCCACGAATTCGTCTGTGCATAATCCTATCAAAACTTGTTCGCCAACCTCGAAAGCCTTTAAAAGCAAGGCTTTGTGCCCTTTATGGAGTTCGTCGAAGGTTCCGCCGACGCCTACAACCCTAAACCTTTTAGCTGCCAACTTTTATCCCAGCAGCCTCGCTCCGTACAGTTCCACATTTGCCACAAGAACCTTGTCTTCTGGGAGAACCCTCTTAAAAGCTTGAGCCACTTTCTCAGCGTTTTCTGATGTTGCAACGGCGTGGACAGCCTCGCCCACCATGTTCTGCGCTGCGCCAATGGCGCCTGCCTTGTCCGCTGCCCTGAAAAGCTTGCGAACCCGCTGGGTGGCGAAGCCTGTTTTCTCGGCGAACTCTCGGCAGCAAGCCAGAAAATTCTCCAGCGAAGGCTCAGCCAAAATTTTTTCTAGGGTTCGCCGCCCCCACTTGTTTACGGCTAAGCGTTTTTCAGGCGAGGATAAAACTTCTTTTGTAGGTATGGGACCATAAACTCCAGTTACAACCATGTAGTCCTCTGATATTGGAATGCGGTCTATTATGGCTGTTCCAGGAGCGCCCGGCTCAACCGTGATTACGCAGCCTCCGCCAACAGTGAGTGGGGCAACTGTGCCAAGGCCCGTTTTGCATTTAATTTCTGCCTTGTGGGCTATTATGCCAAGCTGGTTTAGGGTTAATTTCAGGCCCAAAGCCCTTGACAAAGCCAAAGCGGCTGATAAGGCTCCGCCAGCGCTTGTGCCGAAACCGGCACCTATGGGGACATCTACCCAATGACTAACCTCAACATGAAAGTTTCCGCCAGCCCTTTCCAAAAGCCCATTCACAACTGTCCGTGTGGTTTCAGCTTCCGGAGCGCTCCGCCCATTAATGTAGACTTTTATGCTTGTTTTTTCAGCCTCTGAAACCCGCACCTCTGTTGTTACGCCCTTCTTTATTCCGAAGCCACCGCCTCTCGCACCAACTTTTTCTAGGTCGGTTATGGGCTTTCCATCTGGCAGCGTGTCGCATATCTCAAAAAAGCTTGAGATACCAGCCGGGCTGTAGGCTTTGGCTATTTTCAATTTTCCCTACTCTCTACTTTTTGTGGAGCAAGCGACGGAAAAGCACGTTGACAAGCTTTTATTATGGGTGGTCCGAGTAGGAGGACAAACGGGATTTCTGT
>Ga0185307_1000309_pt1 | contig 31889 bp, 27 predicted proteins | sample LHCtaG_FD_128010 | JGI IMG/M metagenome (GOLD analysis project Ga0185307, IMG submission 128010) | Hot spring microbial communities from Little Hot Creek, USA to study Microbial Dark Matter (Phase II) - LHC4sed_matched (SPADES... | ecosystem: Environmental > Aquatic > Thermal springs > Hot... | reverse complement strand
TTCACGAAAACACGCTATTCTTTATTCCAACACCGCAAAGCAAAGTGAAAACAATATTTTAGACGGTTCTAAAATACTTTCTTGATGGTGATGCCTCGGCACAGTTTAACAGAGTTTAGGAGAATTATCGCGTTTGATTATAGGTTTAATGGTTCTAAAAGCTTGGATGATGTTGCTGAAAGGTTGAGCTGTAAATTTGAATTTGAGGACGTTTATAATTTTGAAGAGGTTATTTGTCATCTCCGTAGCGGAGGGTTTTTGCAGGATTGGGAGAAAGCCATGGCAATAAAAAGCGCTGTTGTTTATCCCCCAATGATATATTTCCTATTTTTTCAAATCAACAATTTAGGAGGCAAATTATTTGTCTTGGAAACCGATGAAAGCTGGTATAGCTACGAAAAAATTTTACTTTCCATGAGGTCTTTCGGCAAGAATGCGGGAATCGTTTGCAACTTCATTAGTCTTTGCTGACGCCTTGGCTAACCCTTAAGTTTATTTGAGCCGCGCAAAAGAACTATAAAGTTCTGGAAAGCCTAGGCTTTATATGCAATAAACTTCTCAGATAAAAATCAAAACTCACTTATTTAGCTGCGAAATATTCGATTAACAGCAACTAACAGAATAAGACAATTTCATAAAAAAGGAATTTATCAGGGAATAGTATATTGTTTTGGTTTCCTTTTCCCACTTCGGCTCCTATCCTCCTTTTTTACTTTCTGGTTTTGCGTATGGCTCTCCAAATGTTACAATAGTAACCTTGAAGACGATGAGCCCGTAGTTAATAGTGACATGGTAAGTAAGAGAGTAAGAGCTATGCTGATAGAAAACCTCCATCTACTACGATGACGGCTCCGTTAACATAACTAGACATGTCACATGCAAGCACTAAGGCCATGCGTGCAACCTCATCTGGTTTTCCCATCCTATGAAGAGGAGTTCGCATGAGATATTCAATGCCTGACGTTGCCACATCATATTTTAGTTTTAAAATATCTTTTGCAATTTTTTTGGTTCCCGGCGTCCATATTCCTCCAGGAACTATAACGTTTACCCTGAAACCATACTTTCCGTACTCGTGGGCTAGTGCCCTTGTTAAAGCAATCACACCAGCTTTACTCATATCGTAATGTGCAAGTTCTTTCTTGAAAGGTAACAATGCTTCAATAGAGGCAAAATTTATTATTACTCCACCTCTCTTAATTCGGTTCCTTATCATGTGCTGACACATCCAAAAGGTCGAGTTCAAGTTAGTATCCAAAATATTCTTTAAAAAATGTTCATCCACATCTAAGAAAGGCTTTGTTGGATATATCCCTACATTGTTAACAAGCACATCCGGTGCTTTCGTTTTCAATATTTCCCACAAAGTATCTATCTCTTTTTTAATTGAAACATCAATTTTATATATGTTCACTTTAACATTAAATTTAGTTAGCTCTTCTTTCAATTTTCCTAACGATTCTATATCGATATCTACAAGCTCTAAGTCGGCTCCAGCCTCGGCGAATCTTATTGAAGTAGCCCTACCTATTCCTTTGCCTGCCCCCGTAATCAGCGCCCTCCTACCCTTTAGAGAGATAAGCTTATGAATTGGCTTGAACTCATTTTCCTCATTTCTTCTTCCAATAATCTTCAAATAATCCACCTTCAAAGATTACATAAATCTAAACGAAGTATTAAACTTTTAACAAAAATAAATGATACAGGCGATTTTCTTTTATACTTACGTAAAATTAATAAAGGCGCTATAGTTTAAAACCGAACGTGAAATCTTTAATCCTGTTCGGGGGCAAAGGTGGAGCAGGCAAAAGTACAATAGCAGCTGCAACGGCTTTGTTTGCATCAAAAAAATACAAAACGCTACTAATTTCCTTTGATATATCGCATACACTATCCGATATATTTGATATTACAATAGGAGATCACATAACCAAAATATGCGATAACTTATTCGCAGTGGAACCTGACCCCAATACCACAGCCGAAAAATACGCTAATCCGCTATTGAGTGCTTTAAAGGATACCGCGAAAGACTTAAATTTAAATAAGATTTTCCCAAATCTGTCAGAAATCTTGAAGGTTGAGTTTCTTCCTTTGGGGTTAAAAAACTCAACATTTTTTAATTATATTCTCGAATACGAGAATGATTATGACATAATCATCGCTGATTTTCCGCCTACATCATCAATGTTTGCACTTATTGAGGTGCCTAGAGTTCACTTGGACCAAGTTATTGCATCTATGGTGAAGGAGGACAAAAAACCAGTTACATTGTATGAACTAATTGCCCGAGCATTTACTCCTTCGGAGATCTATCTGCACCATTTTAAAAATATTGTGGCTGAACGTTTTTTCACAGCAGCTGTAGCTCTAAGAAAAGAAGCGGTGAAAGTAAATAATTATTTAAGTAAAGCCTCTTTTAGATTGGTTACATTACCTGAAAAGGCTTCAGTTAGGCAAACATATAAAATTGCCGACCAGTTAAGAGAACTACATTATTACAATAACTTTGACATGCTTTATATTAACGGCATCATACCATATCATACATTTTCGTCGGAATCTCTTTTAATTAATTATAGGAAAATGCAGGAGAAGTATATCGACGAGTTAAAAAAAAGGTTTTCAGATAAAATAATATTAGAAGTCCCTAAGTTGAATTTTGAACCCATAGGATTATCAAATCTTGAAAAGCTGACTAAACTGATTTATTCAAATAGTTCCATTGGGAATGTACTGTTCAAAAATTCAACATGAATGGCATTGAAAGTGCGTACCTATGCCTATGTTTACTCTTATTTTCATTGAACAGTAAATTTTAATCCATTCATAGGATTATCAACAGGCGCAAGACTTAAATGATTTAGCTTTCGGTCACCTCACACATGGAAATTATACGTTTGGTAAAGAATGTTATAGTAACTTATTAGGACAAAAAAGATTTATTCCGTCTAATACTCTCTTTATTTCACTCAGCAAGTTAAATAAGCAAGGCGAAGTTTTTTTCATAACCTCCACTCTCCGCAACCCTATAGTTAATGGTCTGCCTCCAATTAAATTTATCGCTTCGTCGATTTCTTTCTCTAAAGAATAAGCTTTGCGTATATCGTCTACATACATAAGATTTAAAACGATATTTGAGCCTAAATACAGAAAGTGAGTCATAAAATTTAGTTTCTCTCTCGCTGCAATCTCTCTTATTACATTATATGCCTCAGCGCTCTTCTTAACTGGTATAATATAATCATCAATTAAGACAGGATAATTTAATTCTCTTATAACGTGATAAAGGAAACGATAATTCCAGAGATCTTCGTCTATATTGTTTTTAGATGTCCCGCATAAGTTTTCAACCGAGTCTTTTTCCCATTCAACTTCTTCTCTAGAACCTTCTAATCTGATCAAACCTGAGAACTCTCCAAACGGATATTTGAGCGCATTCCTTATAATGTTATCTTTAAAAGTTGCATTCATCATAAAGGCTGAGTGCGCTGTAGTCAATCTTTTTGTGATATCCCCCAAAAAATTAAGACCATCTTCTATGCTGGAGAAGTTTAAGGCTACGCTAGCAACTGTTTCCGGCGCTGGAAAGACTGAAAGAGTTACTTCGGTGATTATTCCAAATAAGCCTTCGGAACCTATCATTAATGATGTTAGATTATAGCCTGCTTTTCCGAACGGTAAATTTTTAAAACCTGTGTGTATAATGGTTCCATCAGAAAGAACAACCTCTAAGTCACGAATAATGTTTAAAACGGAACATCCATGGCGCAGTAACCCATATCCAATTCCATGTGAAGCAATAAAACCACCGATGGTGGCTTCAGGCGATGTTATTGGTTCTAAATCTACACTAAGTCTTTTAAGTGTTAATTTTTCATTAATATCTTCAAATGTAACACCACATTGAACTGTTATTGTATAATTTTCGTCATTCACTTCTAAAATTTCGTTCAATCTAGTTAAATCAATAATAATTCCATCGCTCACCATGGATCCCATAGCAAGGTCAAAGCCTCCCCCCCTCGGAGTGATGGACATCCCGTATTTTCTGGCTAGAGAAAGTATTTGCAACAGCTGTTGAACGGATGCCGGCTTAAGTATGAAGGTAGGTTTCACTACACTTCGTGTATATTTATCTACTGAATATGGCTGCACATAGTCACCCCTAAGCACATTTTCATATCCGAGAATCTTTACAAAATCAGCATAAACTTCATTAAGACTCATTCCTCTCACCGAGGTGAAATTAAGGATGAAAGCCATGCTAAACGGCATTCGGTAAATTTTCCAGGGTTCATGATTTTGTTGGGATCAAAAGTCTTTTTAAGTGTTCTCATAATTTCTAAACGTTTCATATCATTAATATGCTCCATAAATAACGAATTGTGAAGCCCAATGTTATAGACAGACCCACCTATCGAAATAATAACAGAAGTCATCTTTAGTGCTGCAAGCATTGTGCTGAAGTATTCATCCTCTCTACGTTCATCCGTTAAAACTATTGGCATCGTGAGTGTAGATCCACCATAGCCAAGTAAACCATAAAGACAAGTATTTAAGCCAAGTTTATTGTTTAAATCTCTAAGGCTTTTTATGGCTTGCTTCAAATTTGGTACGGCTAAATTCACTTCAATTGCAACCATAGTTGGACCTACTCGTTTAATAAATAATACATTTTTATGTACATTATTCCACTCCTCCATCCCAAAGGCCTCCGGAAGTTGCTTCCCTTCCGAAAAAACTTTGTTTATTGCTTTTTCTTGCATTTCAACTGATTTCTTCGATCCTTCTAGAGCCATAAAAATGATCATAGCATAATTTGGAACGCATTTACCTAGCTTAGACATAATCTCTAGGAAATTTTGATCCATAAATGATAAAAAATATGGCTTAATTTGCGATTTAAGGAGATTCTCTAACCCATAACATGCGGATAAAATATCGTCGAAACCGAAAGCCATCACCTTAAAGAATTCAGGTATAGGAAAAACTCTTAATTTAACATTTGTAATAACACCCATGGTTCCTTCTGTTCCTACGAAAAAAGTTGAGTAGGGGTTGTTCAAAGAAAGAATTTTCCCATTTGGAAGTACAACTTCTAGTTGCATTATATGTGATGCTATCGGACCATATAATGGGGCACCGATGCCGGCAAAACCTCCATTACTAATATAACCTCCAACAGTTGCAGATGGAGCACTGGTTGGATAACAACCTAACTTAAGTTTATTTCTAGATAGTTCACTAAGTAAGGAGGCAAATGTAACGCCAGCTTGAGTATATACATACATATCCTCCGCGTCTATAGATAAGACTTTGTCCATTGATGTCATGTCTATCACGATTCCTCCGTCGATAGGCAAGCCTCCTCCATGAGAAGAACATGCTCCTCCTCTTGGTGTAACTGGTATTTTCTCTTTATTTGCAAGTTTAATAATTTCAGAGATATGATTAGAATTTTTTGGTCTAACAATAAGTGAAGGGTCTTTTACCCCATAAGTTGCAATAATAGTTTCTGGAAGAGGCGCTAAATCGCTTGAGTAACAAACTAAGTCCCCTTCCTTGCATGCAACATTTTCTTTACCCACAATGTTTATTATGAAGTCAATAATGTTAGTGGACATGGACTTGCCTCTATTCATCGCGTATGCCTACATAAAATTTCCAAGTTTCATATATAAAGGAGGAAACTACAACTATAATGCCTATGCATGAGATTAACCATAATATGTAAGTGACAAAATCACAAGCAAGGAACCTCAAGAAAATATCTAGAGCTATTGTTGAAAAAATAATAACGGCATACAGCGTTGCAACATTAAAGGCAATAACTGATTTTTTAAATGTTGGATTAATCATCGTTTTTAAACTCACTAGCAGTGTAGTTAAACCTAAAATCACTGCGATAATGAGATACAAAATGCTGAGGGGAGCTATTAAATAAAAGTGCAAACTCAATGCTAGTAATGCAGAAAAGAAAAGAACAATTAGTGCTGCGTTCGCTCTGGTGCCTAAAGAAACAATGAATGCAGGAACCATTGTCTTAGCATCATGTCTTAAGCCATGGGCGGGGCTATAAATTAAGATATGTCCTGCTTGCCATAAAGTAGCCATTAAATAGAGGGCCCACGGTGTATAACTTGAAAAAAGATCATATGGTGCAAAAGCTGCGTACCCTCCGAGAGGGATTAAGCCAACTATAGGAGGCAGTGAGAGGTATCCTACCTTATCACGTAAGTACTTAGAATAAATTGCACCTAGTATTATGGATACAAAAAAGATCGTAAAACAAACAATGTTAAAATACACTACAACCAGAGATAAACCCATAAAAAACAAAGATATCGCTAGAATTAACGCGTGCGAAGGGGATAACCTTCCTGAAGGTATGGGACGATAAGGCCAGATGTTGCGATCGCGAACTCTATCAAAGAAATCGTTTAACGTGTGCATCCCACCAACAGTTACGAATACTGCAACAGCTCCAATAACGCATTGAAATAAAGGTAAAGGTAAATGTTTTGAATATAACGCCAAAACTGCACCGGAAGTTGCAAAGCAAACTCCCATAAAGTTCAAGGGAGGACGTGTAATTTCGATTAAAGGTAAAATTAGAAATTTTGTTTTAGGAGCCTTTATGTGAGTTATATTGAGTTCGCCCCCTTATCTCTTTATATTTTTCCTTGTCCTTAATTTTATATTTTTATTTTTTTCGGTTTTTATAGACATTCTAGTATTAATTCTGAGATATCTTTTATGATCATCTTACTTTCTAATCCTTCAACTTTTAAAGCATCTTCGAACATTAAGATACAACTTGGACAAGAAACAACTAAAATTTCAGCCCCGGTTTCGTAAGCTTCCTTTATTCTGATCCTGCTTGGACTATTTTGTGTCTCAACGAAAATCCCCCCTCCAAAACCAGTGTACACATTTCCTCCTCCGCCGCCGCAACAAAAAGCGTTTTCCTTGTTTCTCTTCATTTCCACAAGATCCACGTTGGGAAGCATTCTGATTATTTCTCGCGCAGCTAAATACTCCCCATTCCATCTTCCAAGAAAGCAGGGATCATGATAAGTAACAATAATCTTATCCGTTGTCCTTTCTTTAAATTGCAATCTGCCTTCTTCAATTAGTTCTTTAACTAGACTGGTGTAGTGCACGACATTAAATTTCCCTCCGAAAGAGGGGTATACATTCTTAAAAACGTTATATGAATGAGGAGATAAACAAATTATATTTCTAACTTTTAGCTTATTAAATGTTTTAATATTAAGAGTAACTAAATATTCAAGTAACCCTCTTTCACCTATTTCAAATGCCTCACTACCCGAGCACACTTCTTGTTCGCCTAATACACCGAAAGAAATTCCCAATTTTGATAGCACTTGCCCCAAAGCTTTTGCAACTTTAATACCTCTGGGGTCGAATGAACCAATATCACCAACATAGTAGAGAAATTCCATTCCGGGTTCATATAAAGGTAAACTTAAATCCTTGATCCATTTAGACCTTATAGAATTGGGAAGCCCCCACGGATTACCGTATTTATAAATTTTTTCTAAGAGATCCGCAAACCGTGATGGTAAAAGTGCACCTTCAACTAACTCACCTCTTATATTTAAAAATAATTTAAGGGTATCCAATTCTACTGGGCAAACAACCTTGCAGTAGCCGCAAAGTGAGCAAGCATAAAAGTTTTCCATAAATTCTCTGGAGTAGGCACCTTTCTTAGCGACATGCCTTAGATGCAAAATTTTACCCCTTGCCGAGTATGTCTCGAAACCTAAAAATCTACGCGCAGGACATTTGTCTCCGCAAAATCCACATCTTGCACAATAATAAATATCATCAGGTAACTTTAGCTCTGTAATAATCCCCTCACCCCAACTTATTTGAAGTTAGGGAGTCCTTTGATAAAAATGGCTTCATTTAAAGAACTTAAAAAAATTTCGGTTTTTAATTTTGAACTTTTGTGCTTGTTTTTCTTCTGTTGTTACATTTAAGACGCATGGGAGGTTTGAGGTAAGCTACGTATATTTAAAACTGTCATGCTGCTTCTATTTTTATCAGTTTAGCAACTCTACAAAAATCTGAATGTAGGCAATTTTTGTAATGTAAAAATTTTTAAATTATTTTGCAATCAATTACCATTAAATAATGTCAAATTATTATGTTAAATTTAAGTTAAACATAATACGTCAAGTTGGGGTGTGTAATGGCGGAACTCTTAGGGCCAAGAATAGGTATTTTTATTTGCGGATGCGGAGGAAATATTAGCAGCGTTGTTAATGTAGCAGCTATTTGTGATATTGTTAAAAAATGGGATAAAGTTATTGACTCAAAATGGAATTTGTATCTTTGTTCAAAGCCAGCACAAGATATGATTCTTGAATCTATCGTAAGAAATAAATTGAACAGGGTTGTGGTTGCATGTTGCACACCACGTATGCATTTGCCAACATTTCAAAGTGTTTTGGAAAGAGCTGGTTTAAATCCATATATGCTCGAATTTGTGAACATTCGGGAGCACTGCTCATGGGTTCATGGAGAACAAGCGCCAGCGGAAGCGACAAAAAAAGCTATAAATCTCATTCGCGGCGGATACGAACGAAGCTTCAATTTAGAACCTTTAGAACCGGTAAAAAGGAGAGGTGTTAGGGAAATTCTTGTAGTGGGTGGCGGCATCGCTGGCATAACTGCATCTCTTAAACTCTCAAAATTGAATCATACAGTTTACCTCGTTGAGATAGGTCCAACTATTGGTGGGCATATGGCAAAGCTCACCAAGACATTTCCCACCCTTGATTGCGCCCAATGTATCTTAGCCCCAAAGATGGCAGAGGTTGCAAGAGACCCTAATATTAAACTATTTACTAATTCTGAGATTATAGATATCGGTGGTTCACCAGGCGATTTTTTGGTGAGAATTGTAAAATATCCTCGATATGTAGATGAGGCTAAATGCACAGGATGCGGTAAATGTGGCGAGGTATGTCCAGTTTTATTGCCTGATGAGTTCAACCAAGGCTTAGGAAATAGGAAGGCCATATATAGACCTTTCCCTCAAGCTGTTCCGAGCTCATTCATAATAGACAAGAAAGGTGTTCCTCCATGTAAGGCGGCTTGTCCAGCAAATGTGAATGTTCAAGCATTTGTCGCATTGATTAGACAAAGAAAATTTAAGGAAGCCCTTGACGTGATTAGAAAGGAGCTCCCTCTTCCTGGCGTTTGCGGTAGGGTTTGCTTCCGTCCCTGTGAGGCGGAGTGCGCCCGTGGAAAAGTCGACGAACCGGTTGCAATCGGTGCTCTCAAACGCTTCGTTTTTGATTATGAAGCTAAATTAAACGGATTACAAAGTGAGCCGATACCGAAAACACGCGAAGAAAAAATAGCTATAGTGGGCTCTGGACCAGCCGGTCTGGCAGCCGCTTATGACTTAATACGAAAAGGCTACCATGTAACAGTTTTCGAAGCAATGTCTGAGCCCGGCGGGATGCTTAGGCTCATTCCGGATTATCGTCTACCTAAAAAGGTACTCAATGCTGAAATCAAATTTTTAAAGGATCTCGGAGTGGAGTTCAAAACAAATACTTTAATTGGAAGAGACATTACAATTAGACAGCTTTTGCAGAGTGGATATAGAGCAGTTTTTATTGCTATTGGGGCACAAAAAAATATAAAACTCAATGTAGAAGGTGAAGAATTGTCCGGCGTTATTTACGCCCTTGACTTTCTAAAGAAAGTAAGCAACAGGGAGAAGGTCGAAATTGGAGAAAAAGTTGCCGTAATTGGTGGTGGCAATGTCGCCATTGATGCCTCTAGAGTGGCTCTCAGAATGGGTGCAAAGAATGTCGTTATCTTGTATAGAAGATCTCGAGAAGAAATGCCTGCATATCCTCCTGAAATTGAGGAGGCGGAGAAAGAAGGTGTAAAATTTATGTTTCTAGTAGCTCCGTTGCGAATTTTAGGCAAAGACGGCAAAGTTACTGGTATAGAGTGTATCAGAATGGAGTTAGGGGAACCAGACGAAAGTGGGAGACGACGACCAATACCTGTCACAGGCTCAGAATTTGTTATAGAAGTGAATACTGCAATAGTAGCTATTGGTCAACAACCTGATCTCTCTATGCTTCCTGATGAAATAAGAGTTGAGAAGGGCGTTATTAAAGTTGATCCCGTAACATTGGAGACAAGCATGCCAAACGTATTTGCAGGTGGTGACGCGGTATCTGGCCCTTCCACAGTAATTGAGGCTATAGCAACCGGCAAAAGGGCCGCAATTTCAATAGATCGCCTCTTAAATGGTAAAGATCTGAGAGTTGATAGAGAAGAAAAAATCGAAAGAGTTAAAGAGTTGCCAATAGTAGGAGTCAAGAAAAAAGTAAGACAAATCATGCCACTTCTCAGTTATGATAAAAGGATAGGTAACTTCAATGAAGTTGAGCTTGGATTTACGGAAGAGATGGCTGTAGATGAAGCTGAGAGATGTCTACAATGTGGAGGGTGTTCAGAATGTCATATATGCGAGTCGGTATGTGAAGCGAAGGCAATAAATCACCAACAAAAGGAGGAATTTTTGGACCTTCGAGTTGGGGCAATCATTTTAGCCACTGGATATGAGTGTCTAGATGTTAAGAAGATTACAGAACTAGGTTATGGTTTCTATCCTGATGTTATAACTATGATGGATTTAGAACGAATGATCTCACTTTCAGGTCCAACGGGAGGAGAGATAAAAAGGCTTAGTAATGGCAACCGGGCTAAGCGAGTAGCAATAGTCTTATGTGTAGGTTCAAGAGATGAAAAATATGCTCCCTATTGTAGTCGAATATGCTGTATGTACTCGCTAAAAAATGCTATAATTTTAAAGGAGATGATAGGAGCAGATGTATGGGTTTATTACACAGACATAAGAGCTTCGGGCAGGGGCTATGAAGAGCTATACCGAAGAGCCCAGAAAGCAGGCGTAATCTTCGTAAGAGGCAAAGTTGGCGAAGTTCGAAGGGCAAAGAATGGCAAAATGGAGGTTGTAGCTGAAGACACGCTAAGCGGTAAATACTTAGAAGAAGAATTCGATCTTGTCGTTTTAGCTCCGGCTATAATTCCAGCGTCAGGGCTCGAAAAATTGACTAGTAAACTTAGGATCCCCTTAAGCGCAGATGGTTTCATTCAAGAGAGACACCCAAAACTTGATCCAGTTAGTTCTTTAATAACGGGAGTTTTTGCATGTGGGTGCGTTTTAGGACCAAAAGACATCCGTGACACGGTTTCCGATGCCCTAGCGGCTGCTGTTGAAGCCGCCTCCTTTTTAAGTAGAGATTATATAACTACAAATCCAGAGAAAGCCTTTGTAAAATCAGATATATGTGATGGATGTGGTGAATGTATTAAGATCTGTCCATTTAATGCCATAACAATAGCTGATGGAAAGGCAAAAATTGATCCGTTCATCTGTACTGGATGGGGTGCTTGTGTGCCAACATGTCCAAGAGGGGCTATTGATGTTAAAAATTCAACTGAAAGACAAATCATTTCCACATTAAAAGGAGTGCTTCATGATAAAGATCCCGAAGAAATAAGAATTGTTGCGTTTGTTGATAAAATTGTAGGGTATGCGGCTTTAGATTTCCTCGGTCTTGACAGAATCAATTATCCATTATCTATCTATATTGTGCCGATAGCTTCTACCGCCATGTTGGGTATAAAGCAAATTCTTTCTGCTTTGGCTTTAGGAGCTGACGGCGTGTTGATAATTGAAGGACAAGAATATATTGACGCAAAGTTTACGAGGGAGAAATTTATGGGCATAGGATCTCATCTCAAGAACTGGAAGATTGAGCCTATGAGGATTCGCTATGCGTATATTCCTCTTCCGTCATATAAAAAATGTGCTGAAATTTTTAATAGATATGTAAGGAATGTTGAAAAATTTTTGGGCCCACTTCCAAAAGAAACCCGCAACGCCATTAAAAACAAATTAAGTTTTGAAATGCAGGGGTCATGGTAATGGAAGGTGAAATATGGGTTTATATGGAACATGATAGGGGGCAGATTTTAGAGTCTTCTCTCAAATGCATGAGTGAAGGGCGGAAACTAGCTGTTAACTTGGGTTTAGATTTGGCTTGTGTTATTATTAACCCCCCTTTTGAAGATATTGGTTCAGTGCTTAAGGATTATGGAGTTGACAAGGCATACATTATACAAGGCATAGATTTGGAAGGACATACTTCTTATGTCAATTCACTGATACTTACAGACTTATTAAGAATGCATGCGCCACTAGTTGTGCTATTCGCAGCTTCATCGGAAGGAAACGAGTTAGCTGCCAGAGTCGCTGCTAAGTTAAAAAGGGGTTTAATTGAAAATTGTATCGACTTTGAAATAGATAATGAAGGAAGACTATTAGCACGTAAACCTTTTTGTGGTGGTAAATTGCATGCCACGCTCACATGGACCAAAAGACCGTATATAGCAACCGTTGACACGAACTCACTGACGGTAGAGAAAGCCAAAGAAGTTAAACCTTTGAAAGTCGTAACCGTAGAGTTGCGTCAAACTTTCGAAGATAAAGTTAGAGTTGTCGATTATGTGAGAGCTGATCCTAAAAAAATAAACGTCAATGAAGCCGAAATCGTTATTACCGTAGGTAGAGGGCTGGGTGAAGCCCGATTTCTGAAAATGATTGAGGAATTAGCTGACATTTTAGGAGCAACTATAGGTGGAACAAGACCAACGGTTGACGAGGGGTGGATTCCTGAAGAGAGGAAAATAGGGTCAAGCGGCAAAGAAATTTCTCCAACGCTTCATATTGCTTGCGGTGTTTCTGGAGCAAGTCATTTTATTGTTGGTGTTCGCAACTCTAAATTTACAATTGCAATTAACAAAGATGTTAGTGCCCCCATTTTTAAAATAGCTGATCTAGGAGTGGTTGGAAACTTGCACGAGATCATACCTCTACTTATAAAAAAGTTACGCGAATCAAAGTTAAAAAATATTAGATTGAAATAGTGGGAAGCAATAATGAACATTATCGTATGTGTTAAACGCGTGCCACATCCTGAAATTATAAGATATGACATTGAAACGAGTTCCGTTAAGGACATAGTTTATGTTTTGAACCCTTATGATAGAGTAGCTCTCGAAGAAGCTGTAAGAATTAAAGAAATGCTAGAAAAAGTGAAAGTTACAGTGATCACATTAGGTCCACCTGAGGCCGAAGATATTTTAAGATTTTGCTTAGCTATGGGAGCTGATAATGCAATACTACTGTTAGTTAACTCTTACATTAACAATGATGCATTTGCAACTTCATTAATACTTTCCAAAGCCATTAGTTTGCTACCTTATGATATGATTCTTTGTGGTGCAGTTTCAATTGATGACAATAGTGCTTTCGTTGGACCGGGCATCTCGGAATTCTTAAATCTTCCTCTGATCTCCAACGTAACAAAAATGAATATACTTGTTGAAGAAAGGAAAATAATTGCGTATAGACGCGTAAGAAAAGTGGATCGAGAAGTCGTAGAATGTGCCCTGCCAGCTGTCATTACTGTGGACATCGATTTAAACGAGCCAAGGTACGTTTCATCGGAAAAAATTCTAAAAGTTAGAGAAAAAGAAATAACTAAACTTAACATTGAATCGCTTAACGTGGATCTTGGGAGCATTGAAGCTGCTACTAAGGTCATTAGATACACTTTACCTAAACCTAGATTAAAGAAAGTTACATATTTTGAGGGTTTATCGCCCGCCGAACGACTTAAAATGATAATGACGGGAGGGACCCCTAAAAAAAGTAGCAGACTTATTCAAAAATCCCCTCAAGATGCTGTGTCCGAAATTATACAGTTTCTGATCAATATAGGTGTACTCTCGAACGAATAAACTATGATAATGCCTTTAACATTGAGCTGCTGCAAAACTCTCTTCTAAATAATAAAGGAATTAAACAATACACATCCCTACATTAGGAATCGATTCGTGATCATCTTTTCAATATTGGAGAGGGATAACAAAAATTTAAAATGCCATTATTTTGATATAAGCATCGGTAAGTATTGTGCCAAAGATACTAAAAGTTCTTTGTATTTTGAATTTTTAATAGGATAAAGACTCCTTATAGCTTCGTCAATGAAATCCTTAATTCTATGTTCGCAATATTTCATTGAGCCATTTTCTTCCATCATTTTTAATATGTAGTTGTACTCATCAAAAGTTATATTTTTTGATGTTAACTTATTAATTATCCTTTCATTATCATAATGCCTTATAAAAAAGATAAGAGGCAAAATTGGTCTCAGTTCGATCATACTATTATGTGCAATTTTTCTATGATTTTTTAAATCAGCAAGATCATCCAATAGTTGATAAGCCATCCCAAAATTGAAACCGTATTCCCTTAAAGCCTTAACTTCATATGAGCTTCCACCACCAGCCAAAGCTCCGAGAAAAGTGGAAGCTTCAAATAAAGCTGCAGTCTTGTTTTTGATTATCAAAAGTACATCATCTTCAGTGAGATATTGTGACGACTTATTATAATCAAGATATTCACCTTCACAAAGTCGCAAAGCAATTTCCGATAAAAATTTTGTTACTTCAACTCCGTATTTTGTTGCTAACTTTATAGCTAATGCACTTAACGTGGATGCTATAATAACAGCTTCTTTGTTACTATACTTTTTATGCAATGGCATACTTCCTCTTCGTTCTTCTTCTTCATCTATAATGTCATCAATAATTAAAGACGCGTTATGTATTAATTCTATAGCTATTGCAAGTTGAAGCACACTGGACTGTCTACCACCAACACTTTGGGCGGAGAGAATAAGCATAATGGGACGCAATCTTTTTCCACCTGCGGAGAAAAAATATTTAATAGGCATGGCAAATTCCAAATTTTTTATTTGTTGGTCTATTATGTTTGAAAGTTCTCGATCTACAACACGCTTTTTGACGGATAATATTTTGAACATTGTTTTTTCGTTTAATTCAAATTTTTTCCTCAACTCTCTTCCAGCATTTTCTTTACTTTTAAATTTTTAAATAATATCATTAAGTATATACAATATACACATTTATTTAAAAATTACAATTCAGTTCAAAATATAGCAAGACCGCTAATGTTAAGTTTGACGCGTTATGAGATATTTTATCTCTAACCATGTAGCCAATTCTGGTTATAAATTTATACCTCTATTTCTCCTCCTCGACTAGTTTTTGAGTGCTCCAGGATTGTCAGTCTTCTGTTGGGTCTGCTGGTAGTAGTAGGGATTTTTGACCCATGCTGAAGGATAAAAATTTATAACATTAAATAAACAAAAAATCTTTGAGAAAAAGAGGCAAAAATGGAAGTACAAGATCTTATTCAAAAAAATAACTTGACTGAATGTATTCAATGTGGTGTGTGTAGTGGATGTTGTCCAGTCTTCAGATCATTTAAATTTAATGTTAGAAGGATTATCCGTGACATCATTCTTTCAGACAAGATAATTCTTCCAGAAAATGAGTTATGGAGTTGCACAACATGCTCAACATGTAAGATTCGATGCCCTAGGGGATTAAACCCTGTTGATGTTATTATTTACCTTCGAAAGCTTGTCTTGGATGATGGACATGTTTTGCGAAGTATTAGGGACACCTTGGAAAGTGTACGAATACATGGAAACCCGTGGCGCAGAGTTCAAAGAGAGAGATCTGAATGGCTACAAAATTTAACCGTTAAAAATATTTCACAAGGTGCAGAGCTTTTATATTTTGTCGGTTGCACCCCATCCTATGATCCGCGAATACAAAACGTAGCTAGAGCTATGGTTGAATGTTTAAATGGCGCTAAAATTAACTTTGGAATATTAGGCGATGAGGAGGTTTGCTGTGGAAACGAAGTTTACGGCTTGGGAGAGACTGCGTTATTCAATTATTTAGTTGATAAAAATTTAAAAATGTTTGAACAGTACTGTGTTGAACATGTAGTTACAACTTGTCCACATTGTTATAATGCCTTTAAAAATAAATACGGAAGAATAAATTTCGAAGTTCATCATCACACACAGTTTATCGTAGACTTGATCGACAAAGAAAAAATTAGGTTTAGAAAAGAATTTAAGAAAAATGTCGCTTATCATGATCCATGTTTTCTTGGAAGAGTAAACTCTCTCTACGATGAACCGAGAAAAATTATTGAGAGTATCCCAAAAGTGAATTTCATAGAGCTTGAAAGATGCAGAGAGAAAAGTCTTTGTTGTGAAGGTGGTGGAGGACGGATATGGGTAGATCTCCCCGCTTACCCAATCAAGCGCATAGAACGTAGTTCAGAAATTCGAATCAAAGAAGCTGTGGATGCTGGTGTTGATATACTAGTTACGGCTTGCCCCTTCTGCATATTAATGTTGGAGGATGCAATTAAATCAACACGAAGCGAAGGATTAATTCAAGTTATGGATATAGTAGAGCTGGTTTCAAAAGCAATATAAGATTCTCTACGTATTAGTTTGACTTATTTTTTTGATTTGAACTAATATAGCATAACTAACTATAGCAATCTTCCAACTCTATGGCCAGCATGAATGGCATCTAATATGTTGTGGGGGCTATAGCAGTCACCTATTCGATAAATCTCCCTTACTTTATCTTTCAACTGCCAATATAGCGTGTCGTTTGGTTTCCTTGCAACACAAAAAACTACCGTATCCACATTCTCATATCTAATCTCTTCCTGAGTCCAAACATTCATTGCAACGACAGTATTCCCTTCTATCCACTTTATTGCTGTATTTGGGGTAAACTTTACGCCTTTTCTCAAAGTTCTTTCATATAACCAAGGCATATAGCCACAGTTCAATAATAGAGTAGTACCACCAACACATGGATATATAGTCAAAATTTCAACTTTTTTCCCTTGGTCTGCCAATAGCTCGGCGATCCCTAAGCCTTCATAAAAACCTACGTAGTCCCAAACAATGACATTATACCCGACTTCAACAGTACCTCGAAGTATATCATGCGATGTTACGACATTTTTCTGATTCCATCCCTCTATAGGAGAAAAGAATATTGTGTTGAAACCATCGCGCCATGGTTCGGATCCGGTTGCCACAACTACAGCGTCAGGTTTTGTTTCTAGAACAAATTCGGGCGTAACTTCTTTGTTTAGAACAACTTTTACTTTTTCCTTTTCTAGTTGTAACTTTAACCATCTTTTAATGCCTTCTAGCTCCATTCTGCCAGGTAGTTTGCAAGCCAAATTAATTTGCCCTCCTAAATCATTCTCCCTTTCGAATAAGGTAACATTATGTCCTCTTAAGGCGGCGACTCTTGCAGCTTCCATTCCAGCGGGACCGCCACCGACAACCATAACATTCTTCTTTTTTTCGGCGGGTTTTAGCGTTCCTATACCCCACTCTCTTTCTTTAAATGCTGTCGGGTTCACAGTGCAGCTTCCATATCCTAAACATCCTTCATTATCGTACACGCACGGTCTTATATCGTCCAACCTTCCCTCTTTTGCTTTGTTCGGGAGCTCAGGATCAGCTATAAGAGCTCTCACCATGCCTACAACATCCGCTTTTCCGTCAGCTAAAATCTTTTCAGCAAATATTGGATCATTAATTCTGCCTACACAGCCTATTGGCACTTTTTTCACAACTTCTTTAACCGCTTCAGCTGCATAAAGTTGATAGCCAACTTCCGCGTACATCGGTGCTATCATAATATGAAACTGCGTAGGTTCGATCGATATGTCAACATTAATTAGATCAACTTTTCCTGACGCCTCAAGCTTTTGAGCGATTTCTTTGGCCTCAAATAATCCTACTCCACCAGGCAATAATTCGTCACAGCATAATCTAACACTTAAGGCCATATCATCCCCTATAACCTCTTTAACTCGATCGATTACCTCGAACATAAACCTTAGGCGGTTGTCCAAATTTCCTCCATACTTGTCGGTCCTTTTATTCCACAGCGGAGACATAAATTGATGCACCATGCCCCCGTGATCATGTATTTCTATGCCGTCAAGTCCAGCCTTTTTAGCATTTAAAGCTGTTTTCCCATAGCCATCAATAATTTCTTCTATCTCCTCCCTTTCCAACTCAGCGGCAGTAATCCTAGCATCTGCGGGATCTGGAATTGCAGATGGAGCCCATCTACCCATCCATGCTCCAAACAATCCAATTTGCATAAAGAGTTTACAGCCATATTTGTGCATCATATTCGACGCCTCCTTTAAAGGCGGTATATTTCGCTCATCATAACCCCGAGGTATAAAAGTTGACATTGTTGGATGCATGGCAGACAAGTCTGGACGATACCTTGTGCCCAAGGTTTCTCTAGGATGCACCATGCAATATCCAAGCATGAATAAACCCAAACCGCCTTTCGCTCTTTCCACCATATAGTATATGCCATCCTCGTTTATTATACCATTTAAATTAGGCACAACCGAATGTCCGCACATCATAAACCTATTCTTTACGGTTATTGGACCGATTTCAAGTGGAGAAAACAAGTACTTGAACTCAACACCCAAAAGTTATCCCCCCGTTGCCATGATAAACAGCATTCTATTATACTATATTTATATTTTACGCATAATATATTGAGTTTGAATAAAAAATGTGTAAAGTGACTCGTAGTGGCAATCACAGAAATACTATTAAGTGAACAAAATGCTACAGTAATCTTCCCACCTTATGACCTTCGAAAATAGCATCTCCAATTCTTCGCGGAGCTACGCAATCACCTATTGCGTATAGTTCCTTTACTTTTCCCTTAAGCTGATCATAAAGCTCTGTTCTTGACTTCTTTGCCGTTATCATTATTACAGTATCTACTGTTTCGATTTCTCTAGTTTGCATTGTATAATTGTTAAATGCTATTACTTTGCCTGGAAGTTCAGGAATTTCCATAATGTAACTGTTTGGAATAAGCTCGACTCCTTTTGTTAGTATCCTTTCGTACACGAATGGAAATGTACCCAATTCTGTTTGTAGGTTCATTCCGACAAAAGGATAGCGTGTAATTATCTTCACCGTTTTCCCTTTTGTGGCCAATAATTCAGCTATACCAGGAGCTATGCAGTGACCCTCGTCATCCAAAATAATAACATGATCTCCAATCTCCGCTTTTCCCTCAAGCACCTCTTCCGGAGTAACTACATTTTTCTGGTCCCATCCTGGAATGGTTGCTCCGGTAATACCGTTCAAACCCGTTTTTAGAAAACTAGCCCCGGTAGCGACGACTACAGCGTCTGGTTTGACCTCGTAAACCAACTCTGGTGTTACTTCTTTTTCAAGTATGATCTTTATTCCGAGATTCTTTAGCTGGATCTTATACCACCTAATGATACTTTCCATCTCTTCTCTCCCTGGAAGTTTGCAGTTTAGCCTAAATGCTCCCCCAAGCTCTCTATCTTTTTCGTAAAGGATCACATTATGCCCTCTTAACGTAGCAACTCTAGCAGCTTCCATGCCAGCGGGTCCTCCTCCAATAATCATGATATTTTTTACAACATTAGCTGGTTTGAGAGTCCCAATCCCCCATTCCTTTTCCCTTCCAACAGACGGATTCACATTGCAGCTGATCGGCAATGCTTTGACGAAGTTACCTAAACATTTCTCGCAACAAAACAGGCAAGGACGAATATCATCGATTCTCCCCTCCATGGTCTTGTTTACAAACTCAGGATCAGCTATCAGGCTTCTAACGATTCCTACCATATCCATTTTTCCTTCAGCCAAAAGCCTTTCAGCATGAACTGGATCAGCCATTCTGATAGGACACCCAAGGACTGGTATTTTTTTCACAACTTCTTTTATCCCAGCGATAAATTCTGTTGCTGGACCAGGTGGAAGATACGAGCCTCCAAGCATTATATGATGACTGGTAAGGGTTCCAATATCTACATCAAGGAAGTCGATTTTCCCGCCATCTTCAAGTTTTTGTGAAACTATTTTCATGTCATCAATACTGAATCCACCCTGAAGTAGCTGGTCGGCAATTATTCTTACGCCAAGCGCCATTTTATTACCTATTGCCGTCCTCACTTTGTCAACGATTTCTAGGAGGAGTCTTATTCGATTTTCTAATGAACCTCCATAATCATCCGTACGTTTATTCCATAAAGGAGAAAGAAATTCCTCTATAAGATACCCATGTCCTGCATGAATTTCTATCCCATCAAAGCCTGCTTCTTTCAGATTGTTGGCCGATTTAGCAAAGCCTTCCTCGACTTCTTTAATTTCTTCGATTTCCATTTCTTTTGGTATAGCCCACGTTAAAGGATTAGGGATCTGGGAAGGAGTCATCATTGGGAGTCTAACAAGTTCATTCATGCAAGCGTAACCGCCGTGGGTAAGTTGACAGAATATTTTCGCATCATGTTCATGAACCATATCTGCTATTCTTTTGAAGCATGGAATGCATCTTTCGTCATAGGCAACTACACAACCCATAGGGGAGTAGTCGGACGAAGGATGCACACTCGAAGCTCCATACATTAAAAGTCCGACTCCTCCTTTTGCTCTTTCTGCAAAATAATATGCGTCTCTCTCAGAAGGTAAGCGAATCCATGGCTCTTCAGCTGGAAAATTGTAAAATGCTGTAGTATGGGGGGGCATATATATTCTGTTTTTAACAGTTATTGGCCCTATTTTTAGCGGCATAAATAAGTATTTGAAATTCCCCAATGTTCCCCCTTCCGATTGGTGTTTTAATTTATTCTTGTGGTAAAGTAATAAATTTTTTGATAAATTTCATTATTTATTAAACTTATAGCAATTTTGAGTGATAGAATAGTTGTTTTTCTTCATATAAAAATGGTCGTATATTACGTTGCACATGAAACTTAAGGTAAGTTTGCCAAAGATGCTAGGCGTTAATTTATGCATCATTTGCACATAATTTTTATATACTTTCCCTTTTCCAAATAGTTAGTGATGAAAATGGTTAAAGAGTATAGTTCTGAAAAATGGGATCTTGAAACTGATGTGGTGGTGGTTGGTTCCGGGGCAGCGGGACTTACAGCGGCTGTCGTTGCCGCCAATGAAGGGTTGAAAGTTATTCTGCTTGAAAAAACTGATAAGTTCGGTGGTGCAACGGCTTTTTCAGGTGGAGGAATATGGTGTCCTAACAACAAATTCCTTAGAGATGGATACCAGGTTGATGTTTACGATAAAGAGAAAAAAACTTGGGTTAAACAGAGAATCGACGGAGAAATTGGCAGAGAAATGGCCATTAAATACTTAAAACGGCTTGCATTAGGGATGTCGAGTGATAAGCTTATAGAAACTTATGTAGATACGATTTGGCGGGCAGTAGACTACCTCGAACAACACACACGCTTAAAGGTTGGACATGTAAGGTTAATGCCAGAGTATTATCCAGAATGGTCTGAATATGGAGCTGTACGATCTGGTAGAACTGTAGAACCGGAACTATATGATGTGAAGACAATGCCACCAGAACTTGCAGAGAAAATTCGATTGCCGCCATTAACCTATCCGGTAAAAATAGATGAAATAGACCATTGGGGAGGCACTCAATGCGCATATGAATGGGACTTGGAACTTATAGGAAAAAGGGTTGGAGAGAGACTTGTCGGCATGGGCCTTGCATTAGTCTGTGCCTTACTTCATTCGTGTTATGAAAAGGGGGTGGATTTAAGAACAGAAACACCTGTACGTCATCTTATTGTCAAGGGCGGACGAGTTATTGGAATTATTGCAGAGCATCGAGGAAAAGAGCTTTGGATCCATGCCAGAAAGGGGGTAATTTTATGTGCAGGGGGCTTTGATTGGAACGAAAGCATGACAAAGGCTTTTTTGAGAGGGCCCAGTAAGGGACCCGCTGGACCACCTTGCAACACGGGCGATGGAATTCGTTTAGGAATAGAAGTAGGAGCGCAATTGTCCCAAATGACGGAGGCATGGTGGTATCCGACTGGTCCAACTTGGATGACATATGAAGGGAAGCCTGTTTATTTTAGCCTGTTATATGAAAAGGCGTGCCCTGGCACGATAATAGTAAACAAGTATGGGAAACGGTTTGTAAATGAATGTACAAACTACAGGTCTTTAGGAAGAGCTTGGCATGTCTATGATCCAGCCAAACATGAATTTCCAAACTATCCATCTTACCTCATCTTTGACCAAGCATGCCATAGAAGGTATATGATACTTACAATATCACCGTTTGACGAATTGCCAGAGCCACCTTTTTATAAAGGAGAAACGCTGAGGGAGCTAGCCCAGAAAATAAACGTTGACCCTGACGGTTTAGAGGAAACGGTTAAAAGATTTAATTTATATGCGAAGGAAGGAAAGGACCCAGATTTTCACAGAGGCGAAAGCTGGTATGATCAATTCTATGGAGACTATAAATGGAAAGAACGTGGATTGCCCCATCCAAATTTGGCACCTATCGAAACACCACCGTTTTATGCGATTGAAATTCTTCCTGGATATCTAGGAACGGCTGGCGGTTTATTGATAAATGAGAAGGCGCAAGTGCTCGATTGGGATAATAAACCGATATCAGGATTATACGCGGCTGGAAATAATACAGCAACTTGTATGGGAATGGGCTATCCTGGAGGCGGGGGAACAATCGGACCTGCGATATGCTTTGGCTACATAGCCGCAAAAGAAGTAGCAAAACAATAAACTCTTTTTCTTTTTTCTAATTTTAAGTTTTCCTGCTATAAAAAATATAGCATTTTTAAAAGCCTCTTTTACTTAAAGCGCGCGTGATCATATGGAGCACAAAAAATATAAATTAGGTGCACAAATCAAAATTTTGTGGTTGCTATGGAGATTTCAGATTTGAGGAAAGCAATAGCCGACGTGAAAATTGATGAGATTGAAAAATTAGTTAAAGAGCTTATTAACGAGGGTGCTGACCCAGTCCAAGTTTTAGAGGAAGGGATAACGAAGGGACTTTATGACTTAGGAGATAAGTTTGAAAAGAGAAAAGTGTTCATTCCTGATCTGATAAAAGTTTCTAAAACGGTAACAAAATGCATCGACGGCATTATAAAGGAAGCATTGCCTAAGGAAAAGGCTAAGATTCCTAAGAAAATAGTTATTGGAACTATGACAAGTCAGCATAATATTGGAAAGAACCTCGTGAGCTTATTCCTCACAATTAATGGTTTTGAGGTCCACGACATTGGTGAAGGATGTTCGCCTTGGGATTTTTACGAAAATGCTCAAAAAATTGGAGCGGATATGATTGCTGTTTCATGTGTATTTATGCCAGCGTTAACAAAATTTGCTGAGCTTATTGACATATTAAAACAACTAAAGGTGCGTGACAAATATAAAATCCTAGTAGGTGGGGCTGTAACTACTAAACAGTGGGCCGAAGAGGTAGGCGCCGATGGTTGGGCAAAAGATGCTGCAGACGCAGTAAAAGTTGCGAAAGAATTGCTTGGCTTGAAGTAAGTCATTGTGACTTTAATTGATTTCAAGATATAAAGAAACTCAAAAAGTCTACGATATTGCAGGCGTAAAGGTAGGGGGTCAACCGGGTGAGCATCCTACAGTTTTAATCGGTTCAATATTCTATGCAGGGCATAAAATAGTTAAGGATCCTATAAAAGGAATTTTTGACAAAAAAGAAGCTGAGAATTTAATCTTAAAGCAAGATGAGTTGTCTAAAGCAACAGGAAACCCGCATATGATAGACATAATAGGAGTAACCGGCGAAGCTCTAATCAACTATTTAGAATTTGTTTCAGCTGTGACTGATGCGCCTATCATCGTTGATTCTCCTGATCCTGAAGCTCGAATACAATGTTGCAAATATGCTGCCAGCGTGGGATTAGCTAACCGTATCGTATACAGTTCACTTACTCCCCACATTTCTGAATATGAAATCAATTCTATTAAAGCGATAGGCATTAGAACAGCTATAGTTTTAGCCTTTAGTGAGGATGAGTTTTTTCCGGAAGAAAAACTTAAGCTTTTAAAGGGAAATAGTGAGGTGGAAGGACTCCTTCAGAAAGTTGAAAGGGCAGGTATTGATAAGATATTAATAGATGTAGGTGTGATCGATCCTGTAAGTGTGGCTTATGTTACATCCTCTATAAGAATATTAAAAGAAAAGTTAGGGCTGCCTACGGGATGTGCACCCGCTAATATCTTTGATGTATGGCAAAAGCTTAATGAGTTTGGGAAGGATGCCAAGAAAGCATGTTATGCGTCAATATGCTCGTTTATTAAAAGCTTTGGCGCAGACTTTTTACTTTACGGACCCATAAACTTGGCAAACATTATTTTCCCCTCATGTGCTTTGATTGACGCAATAATTACATATGACGCCCTTACACATGGTGCAGAAGTAAAGGATTTAAACACACCATTATATAAAATATTCTAGTTTTTACGGCTTATGACGGGATGATCTTGGCATGCTGTTTTCGGTATATTTATCGTTAATGACAATAATATTGCAAACTATTCAGATCAAAATGGTTTAGTGGTGAATATGTAAGAGAGATAAACTTTTTGTGAATTGAGTTAATGTCGAAAGCATTGTGAGAAAGTAAAATTTTATCTTTTACTTAAGGGCGGGTTCTTAGTAAAACGTTACCTCTGCAGAAGATATCTAACCATTACATCCCTTAGAACTAATTATTCCTCGCAAGGATAAAATTTTTATTTGGAACTTAGATAACTAATAGCGGGTGGAAAATTGACAAAAGTGAAATATGCAACAATGGATTATTTTAAACTGCTTCAAGAGGCGATAAATAAAGATCCGATATTCACAAATTCTGACTACACGTCAACTTGGGCATATATTTTTACCGATAAAACGACAGAGACCGGTCTACCTCTAACTTATATTTTAACGTGGGAAAACGGAAGGCTAAAAGATGTTAGACTTGGAACGCCCGATGAAATGACTGAATATAAGTTTAAAGCAGATTATAAAACTTGGACAGAGCTTGTCCAAGGTAAACTTGATGCTTCACGTGCGATGTTCACCGGAAAATACAAGATGGAAGGCCCAATGTCCAAGTTAATGAAATATTCTAAGGTTCTTGGGCATCTAACGGATGTCACTAAAACATTAGACGTCGAATATTAAACAAGTGTTTATATACTACATTTTTATCATTTATCATTTTATTTCGTTTATCAATAAATATTTTTTCAGAGTTTCTGAATATTCTCAGCTAAATCGGTTGATCGTTAATTTACAGAAATAATCATAAAATGTTTTTAACGTATTTTGAAATTAAAGGAACTATTCGACCACTCCCTAAAGTTTTAATATGTTAAATATAAAAGTAGTATATAGGATTAGATGTAACTATAAAGGTGAGAGAAATAAAGTGAGCGTTGTCATCAGTTTAAGTCGAGAACAGTTCATAAATTTATTTAACACTCTTCGAACAGTGTTAATTAAGGATCCAGATGCTCAATCAGTCATGGATACTTTGATTCGGGCTGCCAGTTCCCCTTTAACCCATGGAGCTCGTATAGCAATCTTGTTAGTCGATGAAAATCAGAATACCTTAGTTAGCGCCCTGTTAGCGAATATTAAAGAGGGTGGGATCCCACGTATTCCTGATGGAATAGAATCAGTTGAAACAATTGATTTAAGTTTAGAGGGCCAGGGAGTTACACTAAAAGAGGTTTTTAAATCTGGAATAACACGGGAAAGCGCCAAACTTGCCTCTCAAATAATTCAGAGTAAATATAGGGAGCTTTGGACGGTTATTGTTGTGAGCATTGGAAAGATAAAGGAACTCTTCGATGTAATTTTTCCGACAGGTATTAAGGGAGACTTACTTTCCAAACTTGTGAGGATGACAATAGATAAAAGCTTGAAAGATGAAATATTGCTTGAACCTGTTCCGCCTGTTGTGCTAACACTTCAAAGACTTTTTGGCTCATCGACTCAATAATTAGTTCTTTTTCTCTGACTTCTGATTTATTGATGGTAGAAAGGAGAATTTAATCGCAAAAGTTATAATGCCAATTTGACAATTAATAACACTATTAAATAGCGTAACGAGGAGGATGGATTATGGGAAAATTGCTGTGGGAAATTCTTGAAAGAGCTATGACAGGACCTGTGATGAAGGAAGATGAATTTGAAACAGAATTCTTCCCCAAAAAAATAAAGGAGATCATTGCTGAGCATGGAATAAAATATGATCCTGAAAATCCTATAATGACAGATCCAAGCATGGCAGATGAAATTTTCCAGGCAGGCATTGAGCTTCTAACGGAGGTTGGATTATACTGTAAGGACACAAAACGTATTGTCAAATTTGATGAGGGGGAAATAAAAGAGGTCATTAAGACCAGGAAAACAGAAGTAACGTTAGGAATAGGCAGGGACCGGTTTACTATTAGTCCTAGGGGTCCGGAAGACAAAAAACCTCCTAAAACCTTCTATATGGCCGGGTGGATGGGGAGCGATTTAAAAGTCTGGAAGGACGCCGCTTTAATGTCGGCATTGGAGCCCACAGCAGATGGGCTAGTTCCATCAATCTTGGAAGGAATTTATGACTTAAGACCAACAACAGGAACTCCTACGGAATCACTTCTCGTTCAAACCGAAGCCCGTATAATGAGGGAAGTTGCGGCGCGTGCTGGAAGACCAGGTATGTGGCTTGGCATTCCAATGAACGCATCGCACCCAATTGCGCTAATGTCTGCTTTTGGTCCCGGGCTATATAATAGGTATAATTGTATGATGCCTGTGCATATACTTCAAGACATGAGGATCAATTTTGACAGACTCAACTTGGCCTATTTTGCGATGCAACATGGTATAATACCTTGGATAAGCAGTTGTCCAACAATGTATGCTTATATTGGTGGACCTGAAGAAGCAGCGGTTGAGGGGATCGCGCATACATTGGGTATGATGGCTTTTTCAGACGGTTCGTTTACACAGGCAATGTCAATGACTATTCAGAGTCGATATGATGGCAGGGAATGTTTTTGGGCTAATTCGGCCATGGCATTGGCAGCAGAACGACATCTAAAAGTTCCGTGGATCTCTAGCGGGTTAGGGGCATGGCCTGTGGCTTCTGAAAATATGATGTATGGGGCTGCTTGCGCGTGTATAGTGGCTTGCGTTTCTGGGATGGAGGGGATGTGGATGGTTGGTGGTTTATCAGCTTTAGATCAAAGGTTTGCAGGAGAGTTTACGAGGGCTGTTGCGGGAATTAAAGTCAGTGAAGGTTTAGCGTTAATAAAAGAAATTCTGAAAAAGTATGAAGATAAAGTGCCGGCTACCCCGGAGATGACATTACCAGACTTTTATGAACTTTATGATAAGAAAACGCTGAAGCCAAACAGTAAATACCTTGAACTATATAAGAGAATCACTAGGGAGTTTAAGGATATGGGCTTTGATTACCCCACATGGGAATAGATTAAAACGATAAACTTTTTTATTTTTAATTTTGCGTTCGAAAGTTCAACAGAAAAGTTTCAGCCATTTATTTTATTATTTTGATATATAGGTTGACCAGCATTTTCTAAGCCTTAGATGCAATAGCGAAGTAACATGCATAAAAAGGAACTATAGAAAATTATAATATCTGCAAACACTTTATCACTTATAAAATATAATTTGATGATTTAGCTGATTTTTCGTATAAAAAGTTTCGTATAAAATAATTTATAGAACACTCATACCAAAATGTATATATATATTTATTCTATCAAAAATTATTTAGAGGGGAGGAGAAAATGCTCTCTCTTGTGGAGGACTTGGCTTACATACTTTATCGATTAGTGGGGATGCTGGTCGCTGTCCTAGGAAACCTTATAAACGGGGTTACAAAAGATTCAACTGTCTATATACCACCCCTTAGCACAGACTATGGTTTTGATACCTTGCTCGCCAACTTAATAACCCAACTAGTGACAATAACATCTCATGTAATAAATAAACTTAACCCAGCACTATTCGCAGATCTAGTAACGAAGCTAATTAACTTCATTGCTGCGGTATTCTATAATCTAGTGTAAACTGCTGACTGTTAAACGAAAACCTTAACCCCCTTTTTTATGCCATTAAGTTATAAGTATCCCAGGTTGCTGTCTGTCCTTGGTTTAATGAAACTTTATAGAAAATAGGCGAGTACACCTCCAAATTTGAAGTTGCGTTCTCCAGTTTTGATAATAATAGCGTCCACCCATGGTAAAAGAGCCTTACACCAGAGTATTCGAAATCGTACAAGTCCTCCCATAAGACGGGAAGAGTTTCCGTTCTTAAACCCGCAATGTAAAAACATGTCATGTTATTCTGGGTATAGCCTGAAGCTCCAGTTATTATCATTTCTCCTTTCTCAGCGTCCCATAACCCAAGGAAGCGAGTCAAGGTCTCATTGGAAGAGAGGTAAAACCACAAGCCGTAAATTTTGCCAGTAAAATTATAAATAAATTGCTTCTGAAATGTAGCATTCCAAAAGGTCAAATTCGCCGACAACATGATTTCATTATTTAAAATTGTCCCATTAATATTCATTGTTGCATTAAAAAAGGCACTGTACTCAGTAAGGAGACCCCAACCATAAAGCATAGTTTCAACACGAACCTCTTCAGGCCCAGATAACGCCGACGCAATAAAGGAACAAATCAATAAAAACGGGATAATGCACAGGGCAGGTTTAGCTAAACGATTCAAAGATGCTAACCCTCAATTATTCCGCAATCATCTTATTTAAATCTTATCTAGCCTAATTAAAAATTGCAAATCAAACTAACACTTTTAAATTTCACAAAATTCTTTCAAGACTTTCCATATTGAACTTAGTATGAGCACAACCGTTCTTTATTAAAGGAACCCCCTGACCGCAAATTCCCGCACCGTCAAGATAACGAATAGCCATTTTTAACTCTTGGCTACATCCAACTCCTACAACTCCCTCATATCTTTTTTTCTTTAATATTTTAGGGATACAAGAACCCCCAGGCACCACATAAACGTCATATCCCCTCTGCTCCCCCAACCGCGTTGCCTGATTAATCAGGCAATCCGGAGAACAGTGACGGCACCGATAAGAAGAGTTTTCCTCATCAAACTGCGCTTGACATCTCTGATCCATATATTTTCTCGAGCAATGCGGTAAGAAAAGAGCCCTAACCTTAGAATTTTTAAACCTCCTCTCATCAATAAGATTTCTTGCGTAAACATCCACAAGGTCTTCGATTAACATGATAGCTTCAGAAGCATCCAACCCTGTAATTTCAAGGATCCTTAGTTTCTTCACAAGAGAACGCGCCTTTAATCCTATTTTTCCATGCAAATTTTTTTCATAAGCAAGTTTAGCAACCTCTCTAAAAAAGGATCTCGATATGTTTGTTAAGTCAAAATTAAACTTGTACGGCATTTAATATCACATAATTTAACATAAATAAGCAAGTTAATTAGCTTTCTGGAACAAAGTTCCAGTGGGGAGGAGTTAACCCTCCTCCTCTTTTAATTTTTTAAACCTCTTCGGCAAGACTATCAAGAAAGCCGTAACATATATTAATGTTGTTAACCAAAAAATAACATTACTCCAGTCTTTAAAAAAGAGGTTAAGCATCCCAGCCCAGCACATCCCCATAAGACAGCCTGTGACAATACGGATTAAATTATTGCTTTCATGTAGTCCTACGGTCTGCATGATCCAGTCAACCATGGCAGGGGCAGGAAGCAACAGAAATAACATCGGGTTATTAAACATGAATTCCGCAGCCTGCTGCCTAAATAATATATAAATAGTTAGCCCTATGGCGATGCCAGAACATCTAGCGCATATATATAAGTCTTTACCTCTAATTTTCAAATGAATAGTCCTATGTAGTTCTTCTTTTGTATGGTGGGATAGAAGAAGAAAGCGAAGCGAGGAATATTGATCCTTGTTATCGCTATTCAACTTGTGCACTCCTAACAAATCGAGCTTTATATTCAGCTTCAGATGACTCAATGGCATTCAATACTTTACCTAAAGTTTTCCTAATATTTCTGTCCACCCAAAACCACAGAATTATGCCTGGACACAGAAAGAAACAAAGTAGAAATACTGGAAGAATTATGCCTACTGTTGATCTCCCAACTTCCGGTGTTACAATAACGTCATTTCCTGCTCGTTTGAAATAGACCGTTGCTTTGCATCCAAATCCACCACTTAGCCTAAAACAATTGCCAGTAGGACTAATATCCCTTTTAGGACGCAGTCCCAAGGTCACCAGCTGTGATTCAAGTAAGCTAACATATTGTTGAAAATGCTTCGCCGCACCGGCCACAACTCTTACTCCGTAAGACATTATACAACCCGTAAACTATTAATACTTTACTTTAATATTAACCATATATCTTTTTTGTTTAATCATTCTTAGATCATTACAAGGCATGAACGCATCATTTAATTATTGGGAGCACTAAAAATATTGTTTAAACATTCAATTTGGGGGATTAATGACGCTTGCAGACGAAATAGCGATGCTAATAAATGATTTAATGAGGATGTTGTGTGACCTCCTTGAAACGTTCACTTATGACGCATTAAAAGACTTGGCAACATTCATCAATGGACTTATCGCCTGCTACATGACGGTTTTAGAAAAGATTAAACCGGAATCCCTAGCTAACTTAATAGGAGAGAATGTTAACTTTCTGGCACAACTAGACCCAGGTTTTGCGGGAATAATTGAGGTGCTATCATTATATCTAACCACAATCAATCGAGAGGGGTTAGCGCTTTTAATTTACAAATTGGTTATACTTATCAGTGGAATTATCACAAGACTTGACCCGGAAGTGTTAACACGTGTGATAAACAACTCCATTTCATTTTTGGCGGGACTTATCGGAATGATTTCTCCTGAAGTCTTAGCAGTATTTCTTGAAGCTATAATTAGTTTTACAGCAAAACTATTGCAACGTCTCATCTGACTCTATTAGAAATGGCTTTCAAAGATAATTTCTTTCATCCTAGTTCACCACTTTCAACGCCTTTCTAAAATGCAGTTTAAAGCTTTTCCCAATAAACCAATTTAAATGCGGCAAGCGTAACTTTTTTCGCTTAACTAATGTTAATGGTTGACTCCTTCTTTTAGCCTTACTTCGTCGAGTTTTCTTTCTATGGCTTTCTTCTGTTTTGATGTTTCTATTAGGGTTATGAATATGTGGAGGGCTGTTTTGTCTTCGCTCCATTTTTGTAGGAGTTTGGCGATGACTTCTTCTGCGTTGTTTAGTTGGGTGTCTAGGCCTAGTTCTGCAACCATTTCCATCAACTGGTTATATGCGCCTATCCTCTGCAACAATTTAATTAGACGGTTAACTTCCTCAGCCAGCTTAACATGCTCGCGTTTTAGGGCCTCATAGTTTAGGGCGTCTTGAGTTGAGGCTTCTGCACCTTCAATTTCTGCTAATCGCCTGCGTAGAAGTTCGTTGACTTCCTCGCTTATGCTTTTGCCCTGAGCGGCCAAGGCTTGTTTAAGCTTTTCGTAGATTTGCCTTTCAAGGCTGAAGGACTTGACTATTGTGTCGGCATACTTCCTAGGTTTAGGCATGGAGACAACAGCTCCAAAGGATAAATTGATAAATAACTAACAAAAATGGGGGGAGATCTCCCTGGAAACGGCTTAAAATTATACTTAAACTTTCCATGCTCCGCGAAAATTAATTTTTTAGCAGCAAATCCTATTAAGAAACCTTCCAGGCTGGTTTTTAGTCTATGGGCTTTTATGTTCTGTTAACACTTCTTAACGGAAAACCAGCAAACCATTATTCTAATAACAAATTTTAAAAAGACCGCGTTAAGCTTCCCTTTTTACGCTGGCTTGTTTGCCGTTAATTTTTCCTCTGATGTTGCAGGCTGAAGTTGAGGAGTTTCTTTCAGCCCTCAAGCCCGGAACAAAGCA